>FWWL01002381.1_pt1 | contig 39412 bp, 34 predicted proteins | sample 2228331 | NCBI WGS metagenome assembly FWWL01 (sample SAMEA103939775, study PRJEB20133) | metagenome
TCCCAGAGCCGGGCGCCGCCCCGGTCGGCCAATGCCACCGGCGCGGCCGCGGCGCCAGCGCTGCCGGCGCCCGGTGCAAGCGCCTGCCACACCAGCCGGCCCTCGACGACCCGCAAGTGCCGGTAGCGCGCATCGCCATCCAGTACAGGCATGTCGAGCGGCTCGACCAGCATCCTGATCTCGCGCGCCCCCGGCAGCAGCGCCAGGCGCAGTTCCTGCACCGCCGCGCCATCGGGACAGGCACGGCCGTCGCACACCGGACGTGGCATCCCGACCGGGTGCGCGCCCCACAAACCCCTGATCCTGCCTGCCAGCATCAGCCGCAGCTCCTCGCCGCCGCGGGCGGGCCGGGCCAGCGTGTAGCCCAGCGTGGTCTCCGCGGGTTGCCCCCCGGGCCACGCGCCCACGCGCTCCCAGGGCTGCCAACCATCCGGCAGCCGGGAAAACAGGCGCATCGCCGCCGCCGGAATGCCTGGGGTGGCGGACACCGGTGCGTCCGCCACGCTGACCCGCCAGGAACCGTCCGGATGCCCGTCGCGCAACCGCCATGCCAGCAGGCGCCGCTCGGTGTTGAACAGCTCGACCTGGCGGCGCACGTAGCTGCCGTCCGCCCGGTGGTGGAGCCGCTCCAGCAGGCGCCGCTCCGCCGCGCCCAGATGCACGCGATCCCAGCCGTCGAGCGGGCCGCGCGCGGCCGGCGGCGCCGCATGCCACTGGGCCAGGTCGGGCGGAGCCAGCTCGACCAGCCCCCCCGGGCCGAGCCGAACCAGGCCGGCCGCCCGCAGCGCGTTGAACAGCCGCTCGTCCTCAAGCCCTGGCCCCGGCGCCGCCGGCACCCGGTAGCTGCCTGGCCGCATCCTGACCGTTTCGACCGCGCCGTCCGGCGCGAATGCGACGACCAGCGCCGCCCCACCGGTGTCGGGCGCGTGCCGATAGCGTTGCAGCACCAGCTCGCCCGCCTTCGGGCAGCTTGCCGACCCGCGCCTCGTGAGACGCAGGGCCGCGTCCCGACCCCACACCAGCCAGGCTTCGCGCGCGAAGCTGCCCTTGCCGCGCGCTCCTTCGGCGGTCGCGCCGGTAGCGTCGCCAACCCAGCGCGCGCTGCCGGCCTGCGCATCCCAACTTACCTGCAGCGGACCGGTCGCCTCGCCCGTCACGAGCAAGCGGGGCATCGACTCGCCTGGCGTGGCCAGCACGAGATTGCGCAAGCTCGCGTGGCTGGTGGCACGCTGGCTTGAGACGAGCCGGGCCGCGTCGCCGAACTGGTAACCGATCCTCAGCGGCAGCAGGCGCGGCCGCGACGGGTCGAGAATCTGTGTGCACAGGTCGATCCGCAAGGGTTCGGACGCCACCATGCCGGACAGGACCAGCACGCTGGCACCGCCCGCCGCGCCGATCCGCGCCCCCGGCTCGGCGGGAATGCGCAGCGTGGCGCCCGGCACCAGCACCTGGAGGCGCGCCAGCGCGCCGGCGGCGCCGGGGTCACCGCCATTGCCGGCGCTTGCGGCGGCACCGAGAATGCGCGCGTGCCAGGCCAGCACCAGCGCAACGGCGACGGCCAGCGCGCAGGCGGCAAGGAGCCATCCGTTCAGGGGGCGCCGGGGTGGTCGTGGCGATGCCCCCGCCCGATGCGGCTCCTGAGGGGCGCGCCGCATTCCGGCACGGAAGTTACCGGCACGGCGCATGGCGATGCGCCGCGCCGCAAGTTCATCCATGAAGCTGTCGATCGAACTGGTCATTCCCTCGCCTGTCCCGGTTGACGCCGCCACCGCGTGTGGCCGCCCTGCACCCTGTTAGCGGAGGCAAGTGGAAAGGCGGAGCGACGGGGACAGGCGTGTGCGGGTTCACACGCCCATTTCGCAGGTCATCCCGCGTTTTCGGCGCCTCGTCGCAATCGGCTGGTTGTGGCGCGCGGCGAGGACTACATTGGACACATCGAAACCCGCAACGCAAAGGAGAACGCCGTGAACATCATCAAGCACATGGAAGCAGCATTCGTCGTCGCACTGGCAGCCGTCGGCTCGGTCGCCTACCTTGCGGAAGCTGTTCCGAACGTCCATGCACAACCGTATTTCACCGACGACGCCGCCGTCGCCACCTCCGGCAAGATGGCCGTGGTGGTCGTTACCGGCAAGCGCCAGAGCGACGATGAAAAACTGGCGCTGCTGATGGCCGAGCGCCGCGACATCCAGGTGCGCATGTGATGCGGCAAACAGGGGCGGCGGGCGTCACCCACCCGTCCCCCCTCGCCTGACCATGCCAACCCGAGGTCCCGCGACACCCATCACCGTTACAGATGTTTCAGCTCTCGCTACAAGCCTTCCCCCGTCTGTTTCAGTTGTAAGGACTTGCTTCAGCGCTCCATTTCGCCGTACCGGATTGATATATTGAATCATCCGCCCTGGATCTGGAGATCGAACATGAAACGCACCCTCACACTGGCAACCCTGATCGCGCTCGGCGCGGCCGCCTACGCGCCGCTGCCTTCGATGGCGCAGACCAGCTTCAGCGTCGTCATCGGCTCGGCGCCTCCGCCGCCGGTGTACGAGCGCATTCCCCCGCCGCGCCACGGCTACGTCTGGGCGCCCGGCCACTGGCAATGGAATGGCCATCGCCATTACTGGGTGCCAGGAGGCTGGATGCCCGCTCGCCACGGCTACGTGTACGCCCCGCCCGCATGGCACGAGCGCCACGGCCGCTGGTACATGGAGCCGGGCCACTGGCAGCGCCGCGACCGCAACTACAATGGTGTTCCGGACCGGTACGAACGCCACCGTTACGGCTACGGCTACGGCAACGGCTACGCCTACGCCCATCCGAACGACCGCAACTGGAACGGCGTACCCGACCACATCGAGCGGCGCCACTACGATCGCGACCGCGACGGCATTCCCGACCGCTACGAGCGCCGCCGCGACACGGACCGCGACGGCATCCCGAACCGCTACGACAGCGACCGTGACAATGACGGGGTGCACAACCGGCACGACCGCGACCGCGATGGCGACGGTGTGCGCAACCGCCACGACATGAGGCCTGACAACCCCTACCGCTACTGATCCCGAAAGGCGCCCTCCGGCGTAATGCCGTTCAGTTAGCTGCAATAAAGCCGTCGTTCCCGCGCAAGCGGGAACCCAATTTCCGCTGGCGTTATCGAGACGCTGACAAAATTAGGTTCCCGCTTGCGCGGGAACGACTTTTTTACGCTAGCAAAGGAATGATCGCCGGTTCAACTGAACGGCATTAGCCATTCCGGCGCCTTTTTCTCGCAAGGCTCGGCCCGTCTTATCCTCAGGCCATGTGCGGCCCGGCCGAAAAAGGGTATGCTCGCGCCATGACAGAATTCGACTTGCTCCAGGCCGCCGCCTTCAAGACCGAACGCGCCGCGGGGCGCAGGCTGGCCGAGCGCACCGGCGTATCCCAGGAAGCGGCATTGCGCAGGACGCTGGAACTGGCCGCGGGCAGCGCCGGCCTGGCACACCTGCTGGCCAGGCGCGCCGCCGAACGTGCCCATGCGAGCCAACGCGAAGCCCTGCGGCAGGCGGCGCGGACCGCGCTCGCCACCCGGCGCAATACCGCCGCCGTGACGCCGTGGCGCGCCTGGTTCGATGGCTCGGCACATCCCAATCCTGGCCGATGCGGCATCGGCGGGCTGCTGGAAGGTCCGGATGGCCAGCGGATCGAGATCTCGACGCCGGCCGGCCACGGCAACAGCAGCGAGGCGGAGTACCTCGCCCTGATCGCAGTGTTACGCGCCGCGGTCGAACAGGGCGGCGTGGGTGGTTTGACCATCCACGGCGACAGCCGGGTGGTGATCGACGACATCACCGGCCCCGAACCGGCCAGCGCCGTCTCGCTACGGGACTACCGCCGCCAGGCACTCGTCCTGCTCGCGCAACTGGACGAGGTCAACCTGCGCTGGATTCCGCGCCACAAGAACCACCACGCGGACGCGCTCTCGCAGCGCGCCGTCGCCATGTTTTCCCGATCCGATGACTGATACCTCGACGACCGACCTGCCCGGCTGGCGCACCCGCTTGCGCACCCTGGCGGCCAGCGCCGCCGGCCAGGATGGCGCGCATGACGCGAGCCACCTGGACCGCGTCTGGAGCAACGCCCAGGCCCTGCTCGCAGCCAACCCCGGGGCCGACGCGCTTGTCGTGCTGGCCGCCTGCTACCTGCACGACCTCGTCAACCTGCCGAAGAACGATCCGGACCGGGCGCAGGCGTCAAGCCGCTCCGCGAGGCTGGCGCGTCACCAGCTGGCCTGGATGGGATTTCCGCCCGAGCGCCTGGACGCGGTCGCCCACGCTATCGAAGCGCACAGCTTTTCCGCAGCCATCCCGCCGGAGAGCATCGAGGCGAGGATCGTCCAGGATGCCGACCGGCTCGACGCGCTCGGCGCCGTCGGCCTGGCGCGCATGTTCTACACCGCCGGCCGCATGGGCAGCGGCCTCGCCCACCCTGAGGATCCCCTGGCGCGGGCGCGCGAACTGGACGACCGCGCCTGGTCGCTCGATCATATTCCCGTCAAGCTGGCCAGATTGCCCGGAATGATGCAAACCGAAGCGGGGCGCACGCTCGGCGAGCAGCGTTTGGCGTCCCTGCTCGCGTTTCGCGAAAGCTTCGCGCAGGAATGGTGCGGGAAAGGGCCGGAGGCCTGTAAGTAATCTTTTGATATCCCGGTGGTAAGATAAGCGGATCGCTCCCAGGCCCGTCCGCATCCATGACCACCAGTGCCGCACTCAAGCCGGCTTCCGCCGGAAACCTGAACTTTGTCCTGATCAGCGTGTTCATCGACATGCTGGGGATCGGGCTGATCGTCCCGGTGATGCCGATGCTCGTCGGCGAGTACGTGCCGGACCGGGAAGCCCAGGCGCTGTGGTTCGGCATGCTGGCCGCCGTGTTCGGCCTGATGCAGTTCATCTTCATGCCGATGCTCGGCGCATTGAGCGACCGGGTCGGCCGCCGTCCCGTGCTGCTGTACTCGATGGCCGGGATGTGCCTGAATTTCCTCATCACCGCCTGGGCGCCAAGCCTGGCCTGGCTGTTCGTCGGCCGGATCATCGGCGGCATGTCCTCGGCCAGCATGTCGGTCGCTTCCGCCTACGCGTCCGATATCTCGACCCACGAGAACCGCGCGAGGAGTTTCGGCAAGGTCGGCGCGGCCTTCGGCCTGGGCTTCATCTGCGGCCCGGTGCTGGGCGGCCTGCTCGGCGACGCCGACCTGCAACTGCCCTTCTATGTTGCGGCGGGCCTGTCGGCCCTGAACCTCCTGTACGGCTACTTCTTCGTGCCCGAGTCGCTGCCCAAGGGCGAACGCGAGCCCTTCCGGCTCGCGCGCACCAATCCCTTCGCCGCCCTGCGCACCCTGGCGGGGCGCGAGGACATCCGCGGGCTGGTGGTGGTCTACACGCTGACCACCTTCGCCCAGATGATGCTGCAATCGACCTGGGTGCTGTACACGGCCTTCCGCTTCGGCTGGGGGCCGCGCGAGAATGGCATCGCCCTGTTTTGCGTGGGCCTGGCCTCGGCCGTCGTGCAGGCCGGACTGCTCGCGATGCTGATCCGCCGCTTCGGCGAGGTGCGCCTGTCCCTGCTGGGCCTGGCCTCCGGCGCGGTGGCCTTCACGCTCTATGGCCTGGCGACCGAGGGCTGGATGATGTATGTCTTCATCCTCTGCAACGTGCTCGCCTTCGCCGCCACGCCCGCGCTCCAAGGAATCGTCTCCAAGGCCACGCCCGCGGCACAGCAGGGCGAACTGATGGGGTCGCTCCAGTCGATCAGCAGCCTCGGCGTGATCCTGATGCCGCCGGTCGGCACCGCCGTGCTGGGCGCGGTCAGCCACCTGCCCCCGCAGGACTGGCGCATCGGCGGCACCTTCTTCCTGTGCGCGATCATGCAGGCGCTGGCTGTGGTGGTGGCCCGGCGCTATTTCCGCTCCCACGGGCAGGCGGCCTAGGCTTCCCTAGAACCCGGCCTGGACGGTCGCGCGCAGGGCGAGGCCCTGCTGCCAGACCGCCCCGCGCCGCTGTACGGTGCCCTCTCCGTCGGTGTAGGTCGTCACCGACACTTCGTCCTCCGCCAGCAGGTTGGACACCGTCAGGCGCAAGCGCAGGCTCGGGCTGAGCTTCCAGCTCGCGTAGGCTTCCAGTTCGCGCGGCATGCGCAGCCAGGCCGTCTTGTCCGCCGAGAGCCGCACCAGTCCATCACGGCGCCATGCGTAGCTGGCGCCCGCGCCGAACGCTCCGTTTTCGTAGTCCACGCCGGCGTTGGCCGAGACCGGCGTCTGTTCCGCGAAACGGTTGTGCGGCCCCGGCACTTCGTCCACGTCGGACCAGTTGCGGCTCAGGCTCGCGCGCAGCTTGAGGTCCGGCGCCGCCTCCATCAATGTACGCAAGGGCACTTTCGCTTCCAGCTCCACGCCACGGGTGCTCGCCCTGCCCCGGTTGACGGGACGATTCACCCAGCGGCCTGCGATCGGTTCCACCTGCCAGGTCATGTAGTCGCTGATGCGCCGCGCCGAGAGACTCGCCGAGAGCATGGCGCCCTCGCCCCAGTGTCGCTCGAACGTCACGTCCACGGCCGTTGCCAGTTCCGGGCGCAGGGCCGGGTTGCCCACGACGTCCGGCTCGTTCGGTGCGTTGTTCACCGAAGTCTGGCGGCGCGGGATCAGCTCGACCAGCGTCGGCGCCTTGTAGGTACGCGTGAGCGCCAGCCGGACCTGGTGGCCCGTGTCGCCCGGCGCCTTCCACAGCGCCTGGAACAGCGGGCTCCAGACGCTCGAATGCGACCTGGCGGGGTCGAACGCCGCCCCCGTGCTGCGCACCCGTATCGCCTCCCAGCGCAGGCCGGCGTACATCGACAAAGCCGGGGTCACGGTCCACTCATCCTGCACGAACAAGGCCGCGTGCGCGACCCGCGCCTCATATGCTTCGTCGATTGCCAACGCCGGGCTGCCGGGCAGCGCCGGGTCGCGCTGGCGGCGCGAGTCATCGCGCACGTCAACGCCGGCATCCCATCCAGCGGCGAGTGCGTGCCCTTCCACGAACGAGTCGCTGAACTTGCCACTTGTCGTTACGCCCCGGTTGCGGCCGCCCACGGCGATCAGGCTATCGAGCGTCGGTGTCCCCGCCCCGTCCTGGGCGAGGCGGTGCCGCGTATCACGGTGTTCTCCGGCACTCGCGCCCAGCTTGACGTCGAGCTTGCCGCCCGACGCGAGCTTGTTGACCCAATTCAGGCTGGTGCTCAGGTTGTCGCGGTCGATATCGGTGGCGGTCAGGACGTCGGGATGCGGAGGCGGTGGACCAAGCCTGGTCGAGACAAGGTAGCGCACCTCGTTGGAAAACCGGCTGGCGGAGAGCAAGGCCTGCCAGGCAAGCGTGTCGCCCCCGTCGAGCGTCCAGGTCAGGCGCGGAGTCAGGTTCAGGCCATGGAAGTCGCCGGTCTCGGGCAGCACGGCGTCCCAGGCGCGGACGCGGCGGCCAAGCGCGTCGACGGTTTCCTCCCACCGCGTCAGTTCGCGCTCGATATCGTCGTACAGGTAGTTCGCGGCCAGCGAGTACGCGAGTTTTCCCGAACGATCCGCAAGGGTGAGTGAAACGTTTGGCCCGATGAAGGTACTGTTGCGCAAGACACTCAGCTTGAGCTCGCGCTGCCGCTTGCTGGCCTTTTTCCTGAGGATGACGTTGATCGTCCCGGCCACGCCCTGGGTCGAGAACTCCGCGGTTGCCGAGCGCAGCACTTCGATTCGCTCGACCAGTTCCGGCGCCAGCGTCGCCAGCGAGAAGCCGGCGGGCGCGCGCTCCCCGTCGACAAGGACCTGGGTGTAGCCGGCGCCCAGCCCGCCCATTCTCACCTCGCCCCCGCTCCCGGCACCTCCAATTGTTATACCCGGGACGCGGCGGAGGACTTCCAGGACGTTGCGGTCACCGTAGCGCTCCATTTCCGCCCGCCCCACCACGATGCGGGTGACCGTGTCGTCCCGCCGCGGATCGTAATCGCTTGCCTTGCCCTTCACCTCGACCTGCCGCACCGCATTTCCCTCGGCCGGAGGGGGCTGCGCCGGCACCGCCTCCTGGGCTTTCGCCGCCGCTACGACAGTGGCCATCCCAGCGGCGATGCAGGAGAGGACGAAACGGGCCTCAGGTTTTGTGCGCATGGTGGAGTCATTGAGTAATATGCAATAGCATTACGATATACCAGGCCATAGCAATACACAACTACTGTTCTCAGCAATTCGCGATTCACCCATCTAGCATTCGCTTCCTCCTGATGCGGCGGCCAGCCCACCAACTCCCCCGGCGCGGATCCAGTACCCCGGTATTGCCACAACCAACAGTACGATTCCGTCCGACACGCCGTTATAATTCCTTATCAAACAAACAGAGGTCAGACCGTGTCCCGCATAAAAGTACTGCCGCAATACATGCTCCCCAAAATGGCGCTGACCTCCTTCGCCGGCCGCGTCGCGGGCGCCAGGGGGGGCGCGATGACGACCCGGCTGATTCGCTGGTTCGTCGGCAAGTACGGCGTGAACATGGAAGAGGCCGCGAATCCGGACATCGAGAGCTACGCAAGCTTCAACGAGTTCTTCACCCGTCCGCTGCGCGACGGCGTGCGTCCGCTGGCCAAGGCCGATTTCGTCTGTCCCGTCGATGGCGCGATCAGCCAGTTCGGGGCGATCGACGATCACAAGATCCTCCAGGCCAAGGGCCACCTGTTCACCACAACCCAACTGGTCGGTGGCGACGCCGAACTGGCCTCCCACTTCCGGCACGGCAGCTTCGCCAACCTCTACCTCAGCCCCAAGGACTACCATCGCATCCACATGCCCTGCGACGGGCGGCTGACGCGCATGATCTATGTGCCAGGCGCACTGTTCTCGGTGAATCCGACCACGGCGCGCGGCGTACCGGGCCTGTTCGCCCGGAACGAGCGCGTGGTGTGCGTGTTCGAGTCGGAGCAATACGGCACCTTCGTCATGGTGCTGGTCGGCGCGACCATCGTGGGTAGCATGGCGACCGCCTGGCACGGCGTGGTCAATCCGCCGCGCATGGCGCGCATCGCCGACTGGACCTATGACAGCAAGCCGGTGGTGTTGAAGAAGGGCGAGGAAATGGGGCGCTTCCTGCTCGGTTCGACGGTCGTCATGCTGTTCAAGCAGGACACGATCCAGTTCAATCCGGACTGGGCGCCCGAGCGCTCGGTACGCCTGGGCGAGGTGATGGGCAATCTGCCGGGCTGAGCAGCGGTCCTAGTTGCCTGCGGCGGACATCGCCTCGCCGCACATCTCCTCCATCATGTCGAGGAAGGCCCGGGTCTTGGCCGGCATCAGCCGGCGGCCCGGGAAGACCGCCCACCCCGTGGCGATCGGCATCTCCCACTCCGGCAGTATCCTCACCAGGTCCCCCGTCCGCACGTGTGGCATGGCGAACAGCTCCGAGCTGGCGGCGATGCCCGCGCCGCTGCATGCGATGCGCGCCAGCAGGTCGGGTGAATTGGCGGTGAGCCGTGCCGGCAGCGTGCGCTCCCAACGCACCTTGCCGCGGGTGAGCACCCACGGCGAAGGACCGCCGCTTCGGCTCAGGATGCACAGCAGGTCATGTTCGAGCAGGTCGTCGGGGTGCTCGGGCAGGCCCCGGCGCGCCGTGTACGACGGCGCCGCGAACAGGCCGTGGCGGTCCACCACGACGCGCCGCGCGTTGAGCGAGGCATCGTCCGGCAGGTCCCCCATGCGGATCGCGACGTCGAAGTTCTCCGCCACCAGGTCCACCCGGCGCGGCGACAGGTCCAGTTCCAGCGCCACCGCCGGGTAGCGCTCGATATAGCGCGAGATCACGCTGTTCAGGCTCAGGTTGGCCAGGTCGCCCGGCATCGACACGCGCAGCCTTCCGCTCGGCGCGCTCTGGCGGTGCTGGGCCAGCGCGGCCGCCGCCTCGACCTCCTCCAGCACCTTGCGCGCGTGCTCCAGCAGGCTGGCGCCGAACTCGGTCAGCACCAGCTTGCGCGTCGTGCGCTGCAGCAGCCGCTCCCCCAGCTTCGCCTCCAGCAGGGCGAGGCGGCGCGAGACGGTCGATTTCGGCAGGTCCACCCGTTGCGCGGCGCGGCTGATGCTGCCCGCCTCCACGATGCGGGCGAAGAGCAGCAGGTCATTCGGTTCCAGGTCCATGAGAATTGTTCCATTTATGGGACGATGTTATCCATTCTAGCGACTTCTGCCGCCGTTTTGGGACTGTTAAAGTGCATCCATCGACAACCGGACTACGAAGGACACAACGATGAACATCCTCCAGATTAACTCCAGCGTGCGCGGCAACGATTCCGAATCCACCCGCGTGGCAAGCGCCATCGTTGCACGTCTCGCCGCCGCCAATCCTGGCGCGCGCATCGTGCGGCGCGACCTGGCCAGCACGCCGCACCCGGTACTGGACGATGCCGCGCTCGGCGCCATTTTCACCCCTGCCGCGCAGCGTACTCCGGAACAGGCGGCGCGTGTGGCCCTGGACGACGCCCTGATCGCCGAGGCCCAGGCGGCCGACGTGATCGTGATCGGCGCGCCGATGTACAACTTCGGCATGTCGGTCCAGCTCAAGACCTGGTTCGACGCCATCGCCCGCGCAGGCGTGACCTTCCGCTACACCGAGTCCGGCCCCGAAGGCCTGCTGAAGAACAAGAAGGTATATGTTGCCAGTTCGCGCGGCGGGATTTATCCTGCCGACGCCGACCCGCAGGTGCCGCACATGCGCATGCTGCTCAACTTCGTCGGCCTGAGCGACCAGACCTACGTCTACTCCCCGGCACAGGCGATGGGTCCGGAGGCGGCGGCCAAGGGACGCGCCGAGGCCGACGCGCAGGTCGAGGCGCAGGTCGAGGCGCAGGTCGAGGCGCAGCCGGCCTGAACGCGCGATCGCCAATGAACACCAGGAGAACAAGATGACCAGACAGGTAAGCAGCGAGCCGGTGGCGAAAAGCCGCGCCGTCGAACGCGTGATCGCCGGCCAGTATGTGATGGACGGGGCGGGCGTGAAGATCAACCGCGTGCTGACCGGCCAGTTGCAGCGCCGCCTCGACCCCTTCCTGATGCTCGACGCATTCGGCAGCGACAAGCCGGGCGACTACATCGCAGGCTTCCCCGAACATCCGCACCGGGGCTTCGAGACGGTGACCTACATGCTGACCGGCCGCATGCGCCACCGCGACAGCGCGGGCCACGAGGGCCTGGTGACGAACGGCGGGGTGCAGTGGATGACCGCCGGCCGGGGCGTGATCCACTCCGAGATGCCGGAGCAGGACGAAGGCGTGATGGAGGGCTTCCAGTTGTGGCTGAACCTGCCGGCGCAGGACAAGATGTGCGCGCCGTGGTACCGCGACATTCCGAACGAAGCGGTGCCGAAGTTCGCCACCGACGCAGGCGCCGCGGTGCAGGTGATCGCGGGCTCCAGCCACGGTGTCGACGGGGCGGTGCGGCGCGACGTGACGCAGCCGCTCTATCTCGACATCGCGCTGCCGGCCGGCGCCGTGTTCGAGCAGTCCCTGCCTGCCGGGCACAACGCATTCTTCTACGTGTTCCGGGGCGAGGTCGTGGTTGACGGCAAGGCGGTGCCGCAGACCCGGATGGCGGTCCTGGACAACGCGCAGGGCGCGGACGGCGTGCGGATCAAGGCGACGCAGGATGCGCGCGTGCTGCTGCTGGCAGGCCGGCCACTGAACGAACCGATCGCGCAGCACGGTCCGTTCGTGATGAACACCCAGGCGGAACTGTACCAGGCGGTCGAGGATTTCCGGGCAGGACGTTTCGCCGCCTGAGGTTCGCTCGAACAGTATGCCAGTCCTGGGGACGAACTACGGTTCGCGTACCCCGTCGTCCCCGCGAAGGCGGGGACCCATACGCCGCATGCGCTTATGCTCGGTATAGGTCCCCGCTTTCGCGGGGACGACCGAAGCATCGCCCTCTGCCACATGCGCTACACTGCCGGCATGCGTAACACACACCCGCCCCACCCATGCCGCTGATAGACCAACTGTCCGGGCTGCTCGCACGCGCCAGCCGAGCGCTCGGCCTGGAGACCATCGATTCCTTCCCGCCGGGCCACCAGTACGCACGTACGCGCTGGGACCGCGCCTATTTCGACATCGCCTCGGACCTCAAGCCGGATGCGATCGAGCGCGCAATGTGCGAGGCGATCGCCAACACGCCATCGGTGTTCGCCCACATCGTCCATCCCACTCCCGGCATGCAGCGTGCGCTGCTGGCCGTCATCGACACCCGGCTGCGCCGCTCCTGCGGGGCGCCGTTCGACCTGCTCAAGCTGCTGATCGACGCCTACGCGAGCCCGCACACCCCCGAGGCGGTGCCGGGCTTGCGCCGGGTGATCGAAGACACCGCGGGCCAGGACCTGGCCGCCCGCGCCAGGGCCGTGCTCGTGCTGCTGGACGCCGGTCCGGCGGCCTTCGGCGTCATCGAGGCGCGGGCGTAAGCAGCGTGGGCCGGGCCATGTTGTTCGGCACGTAGCGCTCGCGCAAGGTCATGAAGGGCGTCTCCACCAGGCGGTACAGCATCCAGCCAGTCAGCACCGACCATGCCAGCAGCGCCGCGATCACCAGCGGCGAACCGGCATCGGCAAAGCCATGCGCCGCCAGCCACTGCGCGCCCAGGATCGATGCCTGCTTGTGCATCAGGTAGATCGCATACGACCACAAGGCCAGGCTGGCCGCGCCGGGGATGCGGGTCTCCCGCAACAGCGAGCCTTCGCTGACCGCGGCCACGATCAGCAGCGAGAATCCCAGGGCCAGGAGCGGATAGCCGAACACGGTCATGCCGAAGCCGTAGTGGTCGCGCAGGAACAGCCAGAATGTCACGCCGGTCACGGCCAGTCCCGCCACGAACATGAGATCGCCGTAGCGGGTGATGCGCGCCCACGCGCCGGCGTGGTAGTGCTTCAGCAGCGCCAGCGAGACCCCGGCCAGCAGTTCATCGAAGCGGCACAGGCTCGAATAGTAGATGTACTTGTAGTAGTTGTACTGCCAGCGGGACGCCCCTTCCACGACGTCCGTCCAGAGCCAGGCACGCGCCAGCATCCCCGCGCCGAAGGCCAGCGCGATCGCCAGCCAGGCCAGGCGGACCGAACGTCCGAACCAGGCTCCCAGCATCGCGGCGGCCGGCAGCAGCAGGTAGAACTGCTCCTCGATCGCGAGCGACCAGCCGTGCGAGAAGGCGGTGCCCGGCGGGAGATGGAAGTTCTGGGTGAAGCTCAGGTAGCGCCAGAGCGGCAGCAGCGGCGCGTCGCCCCGGAAAGCCGGCCACAGGAAGTACAGGGCGAGCACCACCCAGTAGTTGGGCAGCGTGCGCAGCAGGCGCCTGGCGTAGAAGTTCCCGGGGGAGAAACCGGAGCCGCCGCGCAAGGCGGCGAAGATCTGGTTCCCGATCAGGTAGCCCGACAGGGCGAAGAACAGGTCCACGCCCACCCAGCCGATCTGGCCGACCCAGCCGAAGGTCGGCGCGTCGCTGACGAACAGCACGTAGTGGTGCAGCACCACGAGGACGATCGCCAGTGCGCGCAGGGTATCGAGCCCGTTGATACGGGATGCCGTGTTGGGACGCATGCTTGGTTCGGCTGGTTGGGAACCTGCGGATCATGCCATGCAGGGGCAACACATGCCAGCAATTCCCGCTAGAATGACGGCACCCAATATTTTCCCTGGATCACCCCGCAATGACCTCCGCCCGCAAACTGCAGTTCAAATCCGTCAACTACACCGGCCTCGGCCAAGGCCCGCGCGTCATCATCATGGGCGCAACCCACGGCAATGAGACCTGTGGCACGAAGGCGATCGGACGGGTGATGGAGGAGATCGACAGCGGCAAGCTGCACATCGCGGCCGGCAGCGTCACCTTCGTCCCGGTGGTCAATCCCCTCGCCTATGCCCAGGGCACCCGTAACGGCGAGCGCAACCTGAACCGCGATCTGTTCCCCAAGGAGAATCCGCAGGATTTCGAGGACCGCGTCGCCAACTGGCTGTGCCCCCTGCTCGGCCAGCACGACGTGCTGCTTGACCTGCACTCGTTCAATGCCGACAGCCAGCCTTTCGTGATGGTCGGCCCGCGCGACAACGAGGGTCCGCTGGAGCCTTTCCGCCACGCGGCGAAGGAGCGCGCGCTGGCGCGCCGCCTCGGCGTGCGCCGCTTCGTGGATGGCTGGCTGGCGACCTATGGCCAGGGCGTGATGCGGCGCAGCCGCGGCAATGCCGCCGAACTGCAGATGGTGCTGCGCTACGGCATGGGCACCACCGAATACATGCGCTCGACCGGCGGTTACGCCCTCACCCTTGAGTGCGGCCAGCACGACGACCCGCAGGCGCCGGAGGTGGCCTACCGCGCCATCATGAACACCCTCGCCTTCCTGAAGCTGATCGAGGCGCCGGAACCGGAGCCGGTGCCGCTCGAGGAGATGGAAGCCCTGTCGATGGTGGTCGTGCACGACAAGACCGACGCGGCGGACAGCTTCGTGCGTCCCTGGTCCAGTTTCGATCCGGTGACCGAGGGCGAGCGGATCGGCACCCGGGCCGATGGCACGCCGGTGCATGCCGAACTGACCGGACGCATCCTGTTCCCGGATGCGAAGGCGGGCGCCAACTCGGAGTGGTACTACCTGACCCGCCCGAATCCGGATTTCGGCCGGGATTAGACTGTCGCTTGCGGAACCCGGTGGGCTCGATTGCCCATCCTACCCCTGCCGGGGCTGAACCGGCGACACCGTCGCTTGCGGAACCCGGTGGGCTCTAGAGCCCTACGTGGCCCGGCCCACCCTACGCTATCGAGGTAGGGTGGGCCGGGCCACGTAGGGCACTTGTGCCCGCCGCCGATACGCGCCGGATGGCCGGCGGTACGCGCGGAATGACCGGTGCGGATGGCCCACGGACCGTCACCGCCACCGGAACGCCGGCGTCCAGCCGGTGGCGGCCAGTGTCGCACCGAGCACGCTCTCCGCGTTGTTCCTCGCCGAAGCGATCACCGCGCCCTCGCTGCACGCCTGCCCCACCTTCCGCTGCGCCGCCGCCAGCACGGTGTTCATCGCCCTGGTCCGGCTCCCGGCCGAGGGAATGAAGGGCTGCAGGCCATGCTCCGTGATGGCGTAGAAGAACGAACCGCCCTGCTCGCGCGGCGCGTGGATGATCCTGGCCTGCAAGGGCGCGGGCTGTGGCAGCACCACGGTCAGCGTGCGCCGCTGCGGATCGACGTCCGCGTAGCGCGCCTGGCGCAGGTCGGTGGCGACCGTGCAATCACCCCTGGCGACGAACAATACCTTTGTCCCGCCGAGCCGCACTTCCCGCTGCGACCACGGGATGTCGACCGCGCGCGGCTGGGAAAACTCGATGACGTCGGCGTAGTTGAGCTTGACCGAGACCAGGTGTCCCATCTTCTCGAGCGACACGACGGGCGGCGCCGCCTCGGGTTCGCGTTCGTATTTCTTGAACATCAACCAGGTTCCCACCACGCCGGCCGCCAGGGCGGCGGCGGCGGCGAGGGCGATCTGCAGGCGCGATGCGTTCATGTCCTCCCCTTTCCGGTTTCGCCGGCGCGCGGCGCGTACCTCAGCCCGGCGTGAGCAGCTTGAGTCCGACGATCCCGGCGGCGATCAGGCCGATCGACAGCAGGCGCAGCGCGCCGGCAGGCTCGTCGAGCAGGATCATCCCGAAGATCGCGGTGCCGATGGTGCCGATCCCGGTCCAGACCGCATACGCTGTGCCCAGCGGCAGGTGCTTCAGGGCCAGTCCGAGCATGCCCACGCTACCGGCCATCGTCACCAGGGTGAACACCGAGGGCCACAGGCGGGTGAACCCCACGGTGTATTTCAGGCCCACGGCCCAGCCGACTTCCAGCAGTCCGGCGATAAACAGATAAACCCAGCTCATTGATTCCCGTGGCCGCCGAAGGCGGCCGTGCAAAAGACCGCCCAGTATAGCATCGGCAAACAGCCCCTTTCCGCGCGATAATTGCGGCCGCATCCCCCGTTTTGGGGCGTACCCTGCACGAGAATCCGATATATCGTAAGATGACGATATTAGGTTCGAAAGAATCCGATACGAGAAGGAAAACCCATGGACATCGACGCGATCCACAAGGCACTGGCGAACCCGGTGCGCCGCGACATCCTGCAATGGCTCAAGGAACCACAGTTGTACTTTGCCGACCAGGAGCACCCGCTGGACTTCGGCGTGTGCTGCAAGATGATCGACAAGCGCGCGGGTTTGTCGCAGTCAACCGTGTCCGCCCACCTGGCCACCCTGCAAAAGGCCGGCCTGGTCAAGACGCGGCGCGTGGGCCAGTGGGTTTTCTTCCAGCGCGACGAGGAGCTCATCCAGGCCTTCCTCGCACAACTGACCCACGGACTATAGGAGTACGCATGACCACACTGTTCGACCCCATCAGGATCGGCGCCCTCGAACTGCCCAACCGCATCATCATGGCGCCGCTGACCCGCGCCCGCGCCGTCGGCCCCGGCCGCGTGCCGAATGCGCTGATGGCCGAATACTACGTTCAGCGGGCGTCCGCCGGCCTGATCCTGTCCGAGGCGACGGCCGTCACGCCGATGGGCGTGGGCTATGCCGACACCCCCGGCATCTGGTCGGACGAACAGGTCGAAGGCTGGAAGCAGGTCACCCAGGCCGTGCACCGCGCGGGCGGACGCATCGTCCTGCAGCTCTGGCACGTCGGCCGCATCTCCGACCCGGTCTTCCTGGACGGCGACCTGCCCGTCGCGCCTTCCGCGGTCCAGCCCCGGGGGCACGTCAGCCTGGTGCGGCCCAAGCGCGAATACACGACGCCGCGCGCACTCGATATCGAGGAAATTCCCGGCATCGTCGCCGCCTACCGCAAGGGTGCGGAGAACGCGAAGCGGGCCGGCTTCGACGGCGTGGAGATCCACGGCGCGAACGGCTACCTGCTCGACCAGTTCCTGCAGGATTCGACCAACCGGCGCACCGACCGCTATGGCGGTTCCATCGAGAACCGCGCGCGGCTGATGCTGGAAGTGACCGACGCCTGCATCGAGGTGTGGGGCGCCGACCGGGTCGGCATGCACCTGGCGCCACGTGCCGACTCGCATGACATGGGCGACTCGGACCGTGCGGCGACCTTCGGCTACGTGGCGCGCGAGCTGGGCAAGCGTGGCATCGCCTTCATCTGCGCACGCGAAGCGGTCAAGGAGGACAGCATCGGCCCAATGCTGAAGAAGGAATTCGGCGGCGTGTACATCGCCAACGAACAGCTGACGCGCGAAAGCGCCGAGCGGCTGCTCGGCAGCGGCCAGGCCGATGCGGTGGCCTTCGGCAAATGGTTCATCGCCAACCCCGACCTGCCGCGCCGCCTGCGCCTGGACGCCCCGCTCAACCCCCAGCGCACCGAACTGTTCTACCATTCGGGCGCCGAAGGCTACACGGACTATCCGGCGCTGTAGATGCCGTCGCCTGGGGCACGCGTGCTCATCCCGCCGTACGCGTGGGCACAAGTGCCTCGGCCGCCCCGCCCACCCTACCGCTCCACAACCGCCGGCGAGCGCAAGGTCAGCTTGAGGATCTCGCCCGGCTGCCACAGGCGCATCCTCGGCCCCCAGCTGCCCGCGCCGCGGCTGACCACCAGCGTCATGTCGCGCACCGCGTACGGGCCGGCGAGCGTGGGAAAGCGCCGCTCCACCAGGTAACTGAACGGCCAGATCTGCCCGCCATGCGTATGCCCTGAGAGCATCAGGTCCACACCCATGCGGGCGGCCTTATCCACCAGCGGCGCGGCGGGGATGTGCGCCAGCAGGATGACGCTGCCCGCGCCAGCCTCGGGCAGCGTCCGGTCCAGCCGCTCCAGGTAGCCTTCCCCGCTGCGCATCGCCTTCCCGATGTCTTCGATGCCCGCGAGCACCAGCCCGGGCGCCAGCTCGACCGCCCTGTCGCGCAGCCAGCGCACGCCGCCGGCCTCGAACTCGGCGATGGTGCTTTCGGCATCGCCGTAGTATTCGTGATTGCCGGTCACGGCCCAGATGCCCCAGCGCGCCCGTACCCGTCTCAACACCGTGGACAGCGCGGCCTCGCCGACCGGATTGTCCTCGACCTGGTCGCCGACCAGGACGACGAGATCCGGATCGATCGCATTGATCTGTTCGACCCGCCCCGCCATCCACGGCACCCCACGCTGCGCGCCCAGGTGCAGGTCGCTCAGGGCAACCAGCACCGTGCCGTCGAGCGCGGCCGGCAGGTCGTCGAGTACCAGTTCATGCTCCACCACCGCCGGCGCCCGCACCGCCTGGTAGATCGCGAATGCGCTCACCAGCACGCCGGCGACGGCCGCCCCCGCCAGCAGGCGCGGCGCCTGCCGGCGCCACAGGAAACCGAAGGCGGTGGGGATGTCGACCACCAGCAGGCACAAGGACATCAGGAACAGCACGCCAAGCCACATCATCGCGAACTGCCCCGGCCACCAGCGCCAGTCGAGCGCCTCGTCGCCCAGTTGCACGCCCCATATATAGAACAGCCACACGGCGAGGACTCCGGCCCACCAGGCGCGGGGGGAGACGCGCGCCTGGAAGGCGGGGATCCGGTACAGGCGTTCGGATACGTAAAGGTGCATCAGGGTGCCGAAGACATTCAGGAGGATGGAAAACATGGGCAGGTCTGTCGTGGAAAGTGGTGTTGACGGGCCTTCGCCCGCTCAGGCGCCAAGCAGGGTGACGACGACGCGCCGGCGATGCGCGGCGTGGCGGTGCTCCCACAGGTAGATGCCCTGCCAGGTGCCCAGCAAAAGCCGGCCCCCGCCCACCGGCACGCTCAGGCCGGTGTCGGTGAACATGGCGCGCGCGTGCGCGGCCATGTCGTCCGGCCCCTCGTCGTCGTGCCGGTAGGCGCGGTCGCCGTCGGGGGCGACCCGCTTGATGATCGTTTCCAGGTCGCGCCGCACGTCGGGATCGGCGTTCTCCGTGATCGTCAGCGAACAGCTCGTATGCTGGACGAACACGTGGGCCAGGCCGCACTGCATGCCCGACCCGGCGAGCACCTCCCTCACCTCGTCGGTGATCTCGCGCGTGCCGCGTCCGGTGGTCGAAAACTCGAGTATGCGTTGATATGCCATTGGCCTCTCCATTCATCCAGGCGCCGGCCGCCGGCGCCGCGCATATGGTACCCGCTTCAATCAGGAAACGTTGCACACGTCGCCAGGGAGCGAGGTGGCCTCGTGCCAGCAAGCGTGACGATGGTGTGACAAATGTTGCGCTCATGCTATTCTTGTGAAATTCTCATCCCGCCCGCAGGCTTTCGCCGCAACATACATACAAAAGGAGACCCATGAAACCTGTCGCCCGCGCCATGGCCGTTGCCATCGCCTCCACCCTCGCCTTCGGTGCCGCCAGCGTGCACGCCGCCGAGCCGGCACGTGCCGAGAACGCCTACCTGTCCCAGGAGGACGCGGCCGCGCGCTCGGCCCGCGTCTCGAACGTCGACTACGTGATGGACTTCACGCTCACGGGGAAGGAAACGTTCTCCGGCACGACCACCCTGAATTTCGACCTGAACAATGCCGCCACCCCGCTGACCATCGACCTGAACAAGGCCAGGCTGAAATCGGTGAAGGTGAACGGCAAGCCGGTCACGCCGCGCTACAACGACTGGTTCATCACCATCTCGCCGGAGCACCTGGTCAAGGGCCGCAACAGCGTCACCGTGGCTTACGAGCGCCCGCACAGCACGAATGGCGAAGGCCTGCACCGCATGGTGGATCCGGCCGACGGCCGCGTCTACACCTACTCGCATTTCGAACCGGCCGCGGCGCAGCAGATGTTCCCGCTGTTCGACCAGCCGGACCTGAAGGCGACCTACAAGGTGACGGTGACCGCCCCGCAGGACTGGCATGTGATCACCACCACCCGCGAGAACAAGGTCGTGGACGCGGGCGCGAACAAGGTCTGGCACTTCCCCGTCACCCAGAAGCTCAGCCCCTACAACTTCGGCCTGCATGCCGGTCCGTACAAGGTCTGGGAAGACAACAGCGCCAAGTATCCGATGCGCCTGTTCGCGCGCCAGTCGGTGGCTTCCCAGGTCAACCCGGCGGACTGGTTCCGCTACACGAAGCAGGGCCTGGATTTCTTTGAAAGCTACTTCGGCATCCCCTACCCGTTCGAAAAGTACGACCAGGTGATCGTGCCGGACTTCCTGTACGGCGCGATGGAAAACGCGGCCGCCATCACCTTCGCCGAGGCCGGTTTCCTGCCGAAGGGCGAGATGACCGCCGCCCAGAAGCACCGCCTGGCGGCCGTGATCATGCACGAGATGGCGCACCAGTGGTTCGGCAACCTGGTCACGATGAAGTGGTGGAACGGCCTGTGGCTGAACGAGAGTTTCGCTTCCTTCATGGGTACGCTGGCGACCGCCGAAGCGACCGAGTTCAAGGACGCCTGGCAGGCCTTCTACTCCACCGGCAAGCAGGCCGCCTACGTGCAGGACCAGAAGATGTCCACCCACCCGATCGAGGTGCCGGTGCCGTCGAGCGCCAACGCCTTCGACAACATCGACGCGATCACCTACTCGAAGGGCGCCTCGACCCTGGTGCAGTTGCGCCACCTGCTCGGACCGGAAGTGTTCCGCAAGGGCGTGCACAACTACCTGACGAAGTACGCGTACCAGAACGCGAAACTGGAAGACTTCATCGGCAGCCTGAGCGAGGCCGCCGGGCGCGACCTGTCGCAATGGACCCAGCAGTGGCTGTACCAGGCCGGTGTGAACACCATCGCCGCCAACTACAGTTGCGACAACGGGAAGATCGCTTCCTTCGCCCTGGAGCAAAGCGCTCCGAGCAAGGAGCTGCCGACCTTGCGCGAACAGCGCGTGCAGGTCGCCACCTTCCAGCTCACTGGCGAGGGCGGGGACGGCAAGCTGTCCCTCACGCGTAACGTGCCGGTGACCTACTCGGGCGCCAGCACCCCCGTGCCGGGCCTGGTGGGCACGCCCTGCCCGGACCTGGTCTACCCGAACTACCAGGACTGGGGCTTCGTCAAGGTCCAGCTCGACAAGCGCTCGTTCGAGACCGCCCGCGAGAGCCTGGCGAACGTCGAGGACCCGCTGCTGCGCACCATGCTCTGGCAAAGCCTGTGGGACGGCGTGCGCGACGCCAAGCTGCCCCTGAACGAGTTCATCCAGGTGGCGCTGGCGAACGCGCCGAAGGAGAAGGACTACACGCTGCTGGGTGACGTGCTGGGCAAGGTGTCCGCATCGAAGCAATACCTCGACGCGATGAACCTGGACAACGCCTACACCAGGCAAACCAACCAGGCGCTCGAGCGGATGGCGTGGGATGGCGTGCGGGCCTACAAGGGCAACGACAACTTCCAGCGCCGCTGGTTCGGCCAGTACATCGACACCGCCACCAGCCCCGAGGCGCTGGCACGCCTGGCATCCATCCTCGACGGCAAGACCAGCGTCGAGGGCCTCAAGCTGAACCAGGACCAGCGCTGGGCGATCATCGGCCGCCTGAACCGCTTCGCCTACCCGGGCAGCGCGGAACTGGTGCAGGCCGAACTGGCACGCGACAAGTCCGACTCCGGCCAGGCCGCCGCGATCGCGGCCACCGTCCTGCGTCCCGACGCCGCCATCAAGGCGGAATGGCTGGCCAAGGTGCACAACCTGAAGACGGATCTGCCGTTCTCCAAGGTGCGCACGGCGATGAACTACATGTACCCGGCCGAGCAGACCCGCCTGAGCGAACTGACCGCCGAACAGCGCCTGGGCAAGCTGCCGGCGACGGACAAGGCGGCAGGTCCGGTCTACATGCGTTCCTACGCGACGACCATGATCCCCGCTAACTGCACGCCGGCGAGCGTGCAACGCCTGTCGCAGGCCGCCGGGCGCATGCAGGACATTTCGGCCGGCACCCGCCGCGCCCTGCTCGACACGCTGCAGGAAGACCAGCGCTGCGTGGCGATCAAGCAGGCCTTGACCATCCCGAAGTCCTGACCGGGACTTCCCGGGGGCCGGCGCGCCGGCCCTCCGCTCCCGGTGGCGCCGCGTCCCCTCGCGGTTCGCGCGCCACCGCCGGGCGCTCTTCGCTAGACTGCCGCTACTAGTGAAAGGACGCCCATGCTCAAGATCATCACCTGGAACATCCAGTCCGGCCGCGCCCCTGGCGGCAAGGTGGACCTCGGCCGTATCATCGACTGCCTGAACCGCTTCTCGGACTTCGACATACTGTGCCTGCAGGAGGTCTCGGCGGGATTTCCCGCGCGCGACGGCGGCGCCGGCGGCGACCAGTTCGCCGAACTCGCCGCCCTGCTGCCCGGCTACACCGCCGCCAGCGCGCTCGCCGTGGACACCCTCGCCCCGGATGGCGGGCGCCAGCGCCAGGGCACGATGATCTTCTCGCGCCATCCGGTGCTGCAGGTGCTGCGCCACTCCCTGCCGTGGCCGGCCGATCCGGAGGTGATGAGCATCCCGCGCATCGCGCTGGAGGCGACCATCGACACCCCCGACGGGCTGTTGCGCGTGACCAGCGCCCACCTCGAATATTTCTCGCTGCGCCAGCGCCGCGCCCAGGTCGACCAGTTGCGGGCGCTGCACCGCGAGGCCATCGCGCATGCCGCCGCGTCCCGTCCCGGCGGCCCGGACGCCGGTCCTTTCGCCGCGGTCCCGCGCGCGGCGGCCGGTGTGCTGCTTGGCGACTTCAACATGCTGCCCGGTTCGCCGGAGTACATGGAACTGGTCGCCCCTTTCGCGGACGGCGCCGCCTCGTACCGCGATGCCTGGCAGCAGGCACACCCGGGGCAGCCGCACGGTCCGACGGTCGGCCTGCACGACCGCTCGCCGGGCGCGGGTGAGCCGTTCGCCTTCGACTACGCCTTCGTGACCGCCGACCTCGCGGGGCGCGTACGCCAGGTGCGCGTGGACGACAGCGAGCAGGGGTCGGACCACCAGGCCATGCTGCTGGAACTGGACTGAACCGGGGCCGGCGCCGCGCAGTACAATGGCGCACCGGCGCCGGGCGCCGGACCGATTCACGAAAGGAACGAGCTTGGCCTGGGATTACCCGCACCCCTACACGATCCGCGTCACGCCGCGCACGGAAGACATCGACGGCCTGAACCATACCAACAACGCGGTCTACGTGCGCTGGTGCGAACAGGCCGGCTGGGCGCATTCCGAATCGCTGGGCCTGAGCCTGGAGGACTACCGCCGCCTGGACCGGGCGATGGCGATCCGCCGCGGTGAATACGATTACCTGCTGCCCACCGGGCTCGGCCAGTCGCTGACGCTGGCGACCTGGCTGGTCGGTGGCGACGGCAAGCTGACGATGGAACGCCGCTTCCAGCTAGTGCGCGAGGGCGACGGGGTGACCGTGCTGCGCGGCCGGTGGGAACTGGTCTGCATCGAGATGGGCAGCGGACGGCCCCGGCGCATGCCGCCCGAATTCCTGGAAACCTACCTGCCGGTCGTGGTCCCGCAAGCAGCCTGCGCGCCCGGCTAGCCACGCTCCACCCGCGCCCGCCTTGCGGGCGATCAAGCGCAACATTGACGCTACGGGGCGGCGACTTGCGCGGCATCGGTGACACTGGTCGCGCCCCTTCAGCGCGACGAGCCAGCCATGCCCCCGACCAGACTCCCTCCCCCTGCCCTGGCCGGCGGGCCAGGCCGCCTGCCGCTCTCCCTGCCCGGGTGGCTGACGGTGTGTCTGTTCTGCTGCCTGCTCCTGGGCAGTTGCCGCGCCCGCGAGGCGCTGTCCGAAGACCTCGTCGTACCGGAACTGGTGCGCAGCAAGCTGTACGTCTCGCCGGCGGGATCCGACAGCAACCCCGGCACCGAAGCCGAACCGTTTCGCACGCTCGCGCGCGCCGCCCAGGTGGTCACGCCCGGCACCACGGTCCATGTCGCCCCGGGCGAATACCCGGGTGGCCTGCGCACCGCGACCTCCGGCACGCCCGAGGCGCGCATCGTGTACCAGTCCACCGTGCGCCATCGCGCGCGCATCGTGCCGCCCTTCGGCTCGCGCACGGCCTCGGCCTGGGACAACCGGGGCGACCACGTCGACATCGTCGGGTTCGAGATCGACGGCAGCCAGTACCAGAGCGGCACCCGGTGGCTGCACGGGATCTACAACGGCGCCTCGCACAACGGCATCCGCGACAATCTCGTGCACCACATCGCCACCGACGTGCCCTGCGAGAGCAAGGGTGGGGCCGGCATCGGTGTGGACAGCTATTTCCGGGGCGTGCAGGCCGAGGTGACGGGCAACAGGGTGCACGACATCGGCCCGCCCGGTTGCCGCTACGTGCACGGCATCTACGTCAGCACCAGGGCCGTGGTACGGCACAACATCGTGTACCGGGTCGCCGGCGCGGGCATCCACCTGTGGCACGACGCGAGCCACGTGCTCGTCGCCGGCAACACGGTGGCCGCCTCGGGCACGGGCATCGTCGTCGGCGGCGGAGACTACTATCATACGAAGGGGCCGAACGACCACACCCAGGTGCACGACAACATCGTCTTCGACAACCGGCAGGGCATCGTCGAATCGGGCGCGACGGGCCCGCACAACCGCTATCGCAACAACCTGGTGTTCCAGAACGGCGGGGGCGACTGGAAGCTGGCGCGCGGCCGCCGCCACTCGGGCACGGTGGCGGCCCCGCCCCGGTTCGTGGGCTACAGCCGCACCGGAACGCCCGATTTCCGCCTCTCCGGCACGTCGCCCGCGATCGGGCGGGGGCTCACCGGGCAGTCCGGGGTGCGCGGCAGTGGCACGGGACCGGACATCGGGGCCATGCCATACGAACCCGAGCGCCCGGCGGGCGGCGGGAACCGGCGCTGAGCCCGCCCCCTCAGAGGATCTCGCGCACCAGTTCGAAAGGGCGGCACAAACGGGTGCCCTTCGGGGTGACGACGAAGGGACGATTGATCAGGACCGGGTGGGCGGCCATCGCGTCGAGCAGTTCGGCGTCGCCCACCGCGGGCGCGTCCAGGCCCAGTTCGGCGAACAGCGCTTCCTTGGCGCGGATCGCCTCGCGCGGCGCCAATCCGGCCGCGGCGATCAGGCGCGCCAGTTCCGCGCGGCTCGGCGGCGTGGCCAGGTAGTCGACCACCCGCGGCTCGTGGCCGGCCTCACGGATGGCGGCAAGGGTGTTGCGCGAGGTGCCGCAGCGCGCGTTGTGGTAGATCGTGATTTCCATGTCATGCGGGTTCAGGTTGAGACGCTGCATGATAACCACACCTCATGCCAGCCACCAGCTTTATCGCTTGTCGGCCATTGCCGCTACCTATAGAATTCCTCGCTTATTTTTCCGAGACGTAAGTATATGTTCCGGGAGACAAGACGAGGTCCGGCGCGGACCGACGGAGAGACCATGAGCGACTACCTGCTGCGTCCGGCGGCACTTCCCACCTGGGGCCAGCGCACGGCGCTGCGCCTGCTTCACCTGATCGGCTGGCGCGTGCGCTTCAAGCCGCTGCCCGGACCGCACGGGATCGCGGTCGTGTACCCGCACACCTCGAACTGGGACTTCCCGATCGGCCTGCTCGGGAAGTGGGCGGTCGGCCTGCAGTTCCGCTGGCTGGCCAAGGATTCGCTGTTCCGCGGGCCGATGGGCAAGCTGATGCGCTACTGGGGCGGGGTTGCGGTCGACCGTAGCGCACCGATGGGGGCGACGCGCGCGCTGGCGCAGCAGATGCTCGCCTCGAACTGGTGCTGGGTCGCCATCACCCCGGAGGGCACGCGCGGCTACCGCCCGCACTGGAAGAGCGGCTTCTACCATCTCGCGGCCACGGCCCGGGTGCCGCTGCTGCTGGTCTACATCGATTACCGCACCAAGGAACTTGGCGTGGTCGACACGCTCGAACTGAGCGGCGATGTCGACCGGGACATGGCCGCCATCGCCGCCGTCTACGAAGGCCGGCAGGCGCTCTACCCGGAGCACGCCGCGCCGATCCGCCTGGCGCCCGCGCGCGACGGCGCCGCCGAACCCGAACGCAAGCGGGCCTGAGCGCGGTCGTTCCCGCGAGGGCGCACTGCTGTCCGGAATATTTATGCTGTATTAGGAGGCGCCATAGTTAAAACAGGCTAAATCTGTCGTTCCCGCGAAAGCGGGAACCTATGCGTCCTCCCAGAAGCCACTTCTCAGGACGTATCCGTGATCCAAAAAGTACATTTATTCTAGAGTCAGTATGGATTCCCGCTTTCGCGGGAACGACATTTGCTGATTTAGCGAATAAATATTCCGGACGCTAGTGCGCGAAGGCGGGAATCAATACACGAGCGCCGACGTCACGTCTCTGGACCCTGCGACGACGACAACGAGTTATCGATTTTCTTTACTCAGCATAGGTTCCCGCGGGGCCGCCGAGGCCTTCTCGGGACCGACGCTGACGCGAGCGAAGGAACAGACTCCGGCTTTACTCGACGGCATGTCGCGTGAACAGCGTCTTGTAGTAGATCGCCGTGGGGTGCCAGTGCCCGTCCGGGCTGCAAGCGAAGTCCGGCAACTCGCCGACCCGCTGGTAGCCCAGCCGCCGGTACAGGGCCTCCGCGCCCGAACCCGCCTCCGTGTCCAGGAACAGCAGCCCGCGTTCCAGCTCCAGCGCCCGGTCCTCCAGCGCGCCCATCAATCCGGTCGCTACGCCCTCGCGCCGCGCCCAACTGGCCACGATCAGCTTCTGCACCTCCGCCCGGTTGACGCCATTCGGCTTCCGGCACAGGTCCAGCTGCACCGTGCCGACGATGCGCTCGCCGCGCCATGCCGCCAGCACCATGCGCGAGCCCGCCAGGACGGCTTCCCGCACCTCGTCCCAGTAGCCGGCGGCCTGCTCGCGGCCGAGGCCGGACAGGAAGCCGATCGAAGCGCCCCGCTCGACCGCGTCGCGCAGCAAGTCCTCCAGCTGGTGGCGGTGCGCCAGCAAAGTGTCCGCCTGCAGTGCTGTCACCAGCATCCCGTTCTCCGATTCATCCCGACCCGGCATCTGTTGCACGAAGCGTGCCAGAGCATATCCGGCTGCATCGCCACCGGCCCGCACCGGCACGGTGCATCGGGCGCACCCTGCCGGTGCATCCGCTTCAGAAGCGCACGCCCACGGCCAGCGAGGCGGTGTCGCGGTCGCTGGCCGGATTGTAGTCGCCGCCCCAGTTGGGCAGGTAGCCGAGCTCGGCGACATAGCGCTGCCGGTAATCGAATCGCAAAGCAAGGTTGGCAGTCTTGCGCCCCTCATTGAGCAGGAAGTCTCCCGACCATCCCTTGACATCGTGGGAGAACACGGCGCTGGCCGCGGTGGAAAGCCCGGGCAGCAGCGGCGGCAGGCGCAGGTCCAGTCGCAGGCGGTAGCCCCAGGCGTTGGCGGTCGCGTAGCCGCGCAGGCTGCACTGGCGCTCCCTGTTGCCAGTGGTCGCGTTGCACACGCCGTGCACCGGCCCGACCCCGAAGATGTCCGCCCGGCCGTAGCGCCGCAGCGCCTGGTCCGGCAGGCCGTGGGCGCGCTTGCCGACCAGTTCCGCGCTGCCCGACAGCGCCAGGCCGGCCAACTGCCAGGCGTGACCCAGCCCCAGCTGCGCCTGCGACACCGGGTACAGGTCGTAGCCGCGGAATACGGCGCCGGGCGCGGTCGCGTCCACGCTTGCGCGCAGCAGCGAGGGGACGGACGGATTCAGGAACGGCGGCACCACGTCGCCCGGCGCCAGCATGAACGGCACGCGCGGCCGGTACGAGACCTCGCCATGGACGCTGGAGCGGCCACGGCGATGGGTAAAGCTCAAGGCCGTGATCGCCAGATCCTCGGGATAATCGATGAAATACGCCATGTTGCGCCCGTCCGGGTCTCCCGGGACGAGCGCCGGTTGGCCGACGCGGGTGCTGCGGCGCAGATTCGGCATCGGCGTGCGCGAGGCATAGCGGGCGTGGTACAGGCCGAACTCCGTGGCCAGCGGCGCCGACTTCCAGCGCAAGGCGAGACCGGACTCGCCGCCATCGGGCAGCGCCACCGGCAGGCGTTTCATGTAGGCGCCGAGGGGCAGGCGCGCACGGTCGCTCAGGGCCGGCAGCCCGGCCATCACCTTGTCGCAGCCATCGGTCATGTAGTCGTTCATCGACCACAGCGTGCCGCACATGTCGGCCGCGGTCGGCCTGAAGCCGGACTGGTAGTAGGCCTCGACGGCGGCGGAGGGGCCGAACTCGATGCGCCCGGACAGCATGGGCAGCGGCACGCGCAGTTCCTGCGGCGCGGCGCCGGCGCGGTGCAGCGCGGGCAGATCCTTGGGGTTGAGCGCCTCCAGTCCGCCAGGCGTGCTCCAGCCCTCGCCCCAGCGCAGCGATTGCAGGCCCAGCCTGGCGCTGGCCGGCGCCGCGCCCAGCCGGGTCCTATGCTCGATCCATGCCTCGCCCAGCGCGACGCCGGAAAAGCGCGACAGGCGCGGCGCGCCGCGATCGGACAAGGGCGCACCGGCGACATAGCCGTTTGCGACATTGCCCCAGGGGCGCCCGTCCCGCTCCAGGCCGGCGTCGTGCCACGCCTTGAGCCGCGCGAACGCGCTGGAGTCGCCCGCGCGCCAGGAAAGGTCGAGGTAGGCTTTCACGGCGCGCGAAGCGGCGTCGCCGCGCCGGTAGTTGCTGTTGGCATCGTCGGCATTGCCGCCGCTGCCATAGCCTTCCAGGCCAAGCGCGGCCGCGTTCACGGTCGTGAGCAGGTCGGGATCGGCGGCCTGCACGCGGTGGATGACGCCGAAGGTGATGCGGCCACTGACGCTGGTCTCGGCCGCCTGGGCGCCCGCGCAAAGCGCGAGCGACAGCGCCGCCGCCGCCGCGGGGGTCGGACGGGAGCGGGCCATGTCAGGCCGGGAACAGCATCGTGGCACCTGTCAGACAGGCAAACAGGAACGGATGGCGCATTGCGGACTCCCCCATGTTGTACTTGTCTTTACATCTTGCCATAAGGCTAAAACAGTTGCAATACTGCTATTCGGCATCCGCCAGTGCGTCCCAGGCCATCGCCGCGCTCAGGAACACCCTGCCGTTCAGTTCATCGAGGAAGTCGCCGCGCTTGAGTCGGTCCATCACCGGTCCCTTCACCTCGGCCAGGTGCAGGCCGATGCCGCGCTGGCGCAGCATCTGGTTCAATTCGGCCAGGCCGAACAGGGCCGAGGTGTCGATCGAGTTCACCGCCGAGAGCACCAGCACCAGGTGGCGCACGCCCGGGTGCTCCTCCAGTTCATCCTCGATGCGCGCGTTGACGGCCTCGACGTTGCCGAAGAACAGGCCGGCATCGACGCGCAGCATGAGCAGCGCGGGCGCCGTCCTGGCCGGGTAGCGCTCGATGTTGCGGAAGTGCTCGGTGCCGGCGATGCGGCCCAGCACGGCGATATGCGGCCGGCTCGCCCGCCAGATCAGGGCGCCCATCGACAGCGCCACACCGACCAGCACGCCCGCCTCCACTCCCAGTACCAGCACGCCGGCGGCGGTCGCCAGCAGCGCGGCGGCGTCGGCCCGGTCGTAGCGCGAGGCCACCCGCAGCGTGGACAGGTCCAGCATGCCGAGTACCGCCACGATGATCGTCGCCGCCAGCGTCGGCAGCGGCAGCAGCGCCAGCCATCCGGTCGGGGCGACCAGCGCGGCGGCCAGCAGCAGCGCGGTGATCACGCCGGCCAGTTGGGTGTTGGCACCGGCGGAGAAATTGACCGCCGAGCGGGAAATGCTCCCCGTCACCGGGAAGCCGCCACTCACGGCGCTGCCGACATTGGCCGCGCCCAGGGCCACCAGTTCACGGTTGCTCAGCAGCTTCTCGCCGCGCTTCAGGGCCAGGGTCTGGGCCCCGGACATGCTGATCAGGAAAATCATGAAACCGATGAGCAGGGCCGGTTGCACCAACGCCTGCCAGTGGCCGGCCGACGTGGCCAGGTTCAGGCCGGGCAGGCCCGCGGGCACCTCGCCGGTGGTGCGCACCCCGGCGGAGGACAGGTCCAGCAGCGCCACCAGCGCGATCGATCCGACCACGACCAGCATCGGCGCCAGCTTGGCACCGATGTCGGCCGCGGCGGGGGGCATGCCGAGGCGGTGCAACAAGGCCGCCAGATATAGCCTGGCCAGCACCAGCAGCGCCAGGGAACCCAGACCCAGCGCGGCGCTCGGCCAGTGCCAGCCGGGCGGCATCGTCCCCAGTAGCGCGGCGAGCTGCCCCCAGGCGATCAGCAGGGCCGCGCCGATGGTGAAGCCGCTCATCACCGGACGCGAAAAGAAGTTGGCGAGAAAGCCGATGCGCAGCAGGCCGCACAGCAGCAGCACCGCGCCGGCCAGCAGCGCCAACTGGGCCGCGAGTACGCCATACAGGGCGCTGCCGGGCGCGGCAAGCGGGGCCAGGGCCGAGGCGGTCATCAGCGAGATGATCGCCATCGGCCCCACGGACTGCGTCGTGCTGGTGCCGAACAGCGCGTACAGCAGGGGCGGCACGATGCTGGCGTAGATTCCGGCCACGGCCGGCAAGCCCGCCACCAGCGCGTAAGCCATGCCCTGCGGGATCATCATCATCGCCACCACGAGGCCGGCGCTGATATCGCCCGGCAGCATGGCGCGCCGGTAGTGCTTCAACCACTGCAGCATGGACGGATTGTCTGGTGTGAAAAGCGCAAGCCTACCACGCCGGCCACCCGCTGCCCAGTTACTGCATGGCCAGTTCCACCCGGTCGCCCCCGGCGCGCCGTGCGCGCGCCAGTGCGGCGTTGGCGCGCACCACGAGCGAATCGCCGCTCTCGAGCTCGCCGAGCTGGACGACGGCCAGGGTGACGGTGGCGTGGTCGCAGCCGGGCACGTCGGTCCGGGCGACCGTCTGGCGCAGTTTGTCGGCGATCGTCAGGGCGTCCGCCGCGGTGGTATGGAGGGCGATCACGCGGAACTCCTCGCTGCCGGAACGCACCAGCACGTCGCTCGCGCGCAGCACGCCGGTGGCCGCGTCGGCCACCGTGCGCAGCACCAGGTCCCCCACCGGCGGGCCGTAGCTGTCGTTGATCGCCGTGAAACCGTCGATGCCGAACACGATCAGCGACAAGGGTGTGCCGTAGCGGCGCGAGCGCCGGATTTCCTGCTCCAGCAGGTCCTCGCCGTGGCGGCGGTTGACCACGCCGGTGAGGGCGTCGAGCCTGGCCGCCCGCGCCAACCGCGCCCGCAGCGCAGCGTTCTCCCCAGCCAGCCCGCACAGGCGCAGCGCCAGGCCGGCAAGCCGGCCCAGCTCCTCCAGCTCGCCCAGCGCCTGCACCGGCCACGCCTGCCGCGGCCTGGACAGGCACGGCCCGAACAGCAGGCTCAGCGCGCCGCGCGGGGCATCCGGCCCGGACGCCGGGAGCGGCACGCCAAAGGCCGCGGCGACGCCTTGCGCCCGCAAGGCTTCGGTCAGTTCGGGGGCGTCCGCCTTGTCCAGCGCGTCAAGCAGCACCAGTTCGCCGCTGAGGGCGGCCAGCATTCCCGGGAAGGCGTGGCGCGCGGGCGAATGCTCCAGGTCCTGCGTCCCGCCCAGCAGCCCGGCCAGGTCCACGCCGCCTTCCGGCTGCTGTGCCGCCAGCCGCAGCCCGCCGTCCGCCGCGCGGACGAACAGGGCCGCGTGCACGACGCCCGGCCACCGGGCGAGTACCTCGCACAGCCGCGTGGGCAAGGATGCCGGCTCCTGCGCATCGGCCAGCGACCTCACCATCCGGTCGCGTACCGTCGCCAGGCCGGCCACCTCGGCGCACGCCGCCCGGCGTCCTTCCAGCCAGTCGTGCACGCAGTCGCGCAGGGCGGGCGCGGCGAGCGGCCCGAGCACGTAGTCGAAGTCGGCCTTGCCGGCCAGCGCCGGCAACCAGCGCGCGCTGGCGTATGGGCACACCAGCAGGCAGGAGCTGCCGCCGGCTTGCGCCAGCAAGGCGGACACGCCGGCCAGGTCCAGTTCCGGGTCGAGCCGGTCGAGGTCGATGACCAGGCGCGCCACCGGGGAACTTTCGAGACCGCGCGCGGCCTCGGCCGGGTCGCCCGCCAAGCGCAGTTCGCCGAACAGATCCGCGCAGGCCGTCTCGAAGGCCGCGCGCCGTCCGGCCTCGGCGCCGACATAGAGGCCGGAAGGACGGGCGGGATGTGCGTTCTGGTTTTCCATATGCATGCCAATTTGTTACGTATCGATAGCAAGTTTGCCACAAAGCTTACCGTAGGGATAGCCAAACTTCCCGCCAGTGTGTGGAAGCGCACCGTTTTGCATGGGGGCCGGAGCAATACTGGGACTGGTCCGATGAACATTCAACCAGGAGGGTGGCATGGCGAACCAGGACGACGTCGCGAACAAGCAAAGGGCAATCCAGAACCGGCAGGACCAGCTCGACGGGAACCGGCAAAAGGACCAGAGCCAGGCGGTGCAGACCGGCATTCCCCAACCGGTCCCGCCGATGCCGGAACAGCACCTGACCAAACCGGGCCTGGAAGCGCAGATGGAGCTGAAGCCCCGCTTCATGGCCGAGCACTACAAGGGCAGCGGCAAACTGCAGGGCCAGGTGGCGATCGTGACCGGCGGCGACTCGGGCATCGGCCGCGCGGTCGCCGTGCTGTTCGCGCGCGAGGGGGCCGATGTCGCGATCCTTTACCTGAACGAGCACGAGGATGCCGCCGAGACCCAGCGCTGCGTCGAGGCCGAGGGCCAGCGCTGCGTGACGATCGCAGGCGACGTCAAGGACATGGAGTTCTGCCAGCAGGCGGTCGAGCAGGTGGTGAGCCATTTTGGACGGCTCGACGTGCTGGTCAATAACGCGGCCTTCCAGGAGCACGTCAACTCGCTGCTCGACCTGACCGAGGAGCGCTTCGACGAGACGATGCGCACGAATATCTATGGCTATTTCCACATGGCCAAGGCCGCCCTGCCCTACCTGAAGCGCGGCGCGGCGATCATCAACACCGGTTCGGTGACCGGCCTGAAGGGCTCGGGACACCTGCTCGACTATTCGGCCACCAAGGGTGCGATCCACGCGTTCACGATGTCGCTCGCCTCCAGCCTGCTCGACCAGGGCATCCGCGTCAACTGCGTGGCGCCGGGGCCGGTCTGGACGCCGCTGAACCCGGCCGACCAGTCGCCGGACAAGATCACCCAGTTCGGCGCCAGCACCAGCTTCAAGCGTCCGGCCCAGCCGGAGGAACTCTCGCCCGCCTACGTGTTCCTGGCCTCGGGCGTGTGCTCGGGCTACATCACCGGGATCGTGCTGCCGGTGACGGGCTCGGTGGGCGAGTAGGACGGAGGCGGCGATGGCGCGCAGCATGTGGAAGGGTGCGATCAGCTTCGGGCTGGTGCACATCCCGGTCGAGATGTACACGGCGGTGAGCGACCAGGGACTCGACCTGCACATGCTGGACCGGCGCGACTTCTCCCCCGTCGGCTTCAAGCGCTACAACAAGAACAACGGCAAGGAAGTCTCCTGGGACGACATCGTCAAGGGCTACGAATACACGAGCGGCGAATACGTCGTGCTGACGGACGAGGACCTGCGCGCCGCCAACCCGGAGGCGACCCAGACCATCGACATCCTGGCCTTCGTCGACGCCGAGGACGTGCCGCTGATCTACTACGACAAGCCCTACTACCTGGCCCCCGGCAAGGGCGGGGACAAGGTCTATGCGCTGCTGCGCGAGACGCTGCGCGAAGCCGGGAAGATCGGCATCGCGCACGTGGTCATCCGTGTCAAGCAGCACCTGGCGGCCCTGGTGTGCGTGGGCGACGTCATCGTGCTCAACCTCCTGCGCTATGCCGACGAGATCCGCGACAGCGGCGAGCTGAAGATTCCCGCGACCGGTGCAAAGTCCGCCGCGATCTCGGACAAGGAACTGAAGATGGCGATGGCCCTGGTCGAGGGCATGAGCGAGGACTGGCAGCCGGAGCAGTACCACGACACCTACCGCGAGGACGTGCTGGCCCTGGTCGAGAAGAAGATCGCGGCGAACCAGACCAAGACGATCACCGCCCCGGACAAGGAGAAGGCGCCGGCCGCATCCTCGAACGTCATCGACCTGGTGTCGCTGCTGGCGGCCAGCCTGGGCAAGAAGCCGGGCAAGGCGCCGGCGGCGCAGGACGAGGACGAGGAAGAGGACCACGAGCCCGAACCGCCTCCGCGCAAGAAGCGCAAGACCGGTTCCGGGGACGAGGACGAGGATGTGGAGCAGGAGGCCGCCGCGCCTTCGCGCGCGCGCAAGACGGCGGCCGGGTCCGAGGAGCGGATCGCCGCCGCGCGGCAGCCACGGCGCGCGGCGGCCAGCAAGAGCACCGCGTCCCGGGCGGCAAGCCCGGCGAAAAGCGCGGCGAAAGGCACGGCGAAGAGCGCGGCGCCCGCCAAGGCGCCGGCGCGCCGCAAGAAGGCGGCGTGACGGCGCATGGATGGATTCATCGACTTCCTCCAATGGCCGGCCATGGTGGTCACCCTCTACGCCGCCTACCTGATCGGTTCCAAGCGCGCCAACCGGCGCATCTTCGGTTTTTCCATGTTCATCCTCAGCAACCTGCTGTGGATCGTCTGGGGCTGGCACGACGAGGCCTGGGCCCTCATCACCTTGCAGGTCGCGCTGATGGGAATGAACATCCGGGGCATCCTCAAGAACGAGTCTTGAATCGTCAGAGGCTTTGGTGGGTGGGGCCGCGCACTGCGCTCGTGGCGACCGCAGTGCACGTGATGGTGGGCACAGGTGCCCACCCTACGAATTCGGCAGGTAGTGATGGTGGGCACAAGTGCCCACCATGGATTTAGCGTTTACCTATCACTCCCATAAAATCAATTACCTTTTCCTTTGGATGAGCTCATCCTAGAATCGTCCGCATCACTTTTCGCAAACAACAGGAGCAGACGATGAGCCAACCCCGCCTCACCACCGCATCGGGCATCCCGGTCGCCGACAACCAGAACTCGCTCAGCGCCGGCGCGCGCGGCCCGCTGCTGCTACAGGACTTCCACCTGATCGAGAAGCTGCAGCACTTCAACCGCGAGCGCATCCCCGAGCGCGTGGTGCACGCGAAAGGCTCGGCCGCCTACGGCACCTTCACCGTCACCCACGACATCCGCCACTTCACCAAGGCCCGGCTGTTCGCCGAGGTGGGCAAGCAGACCCCGACCTTCCTGCGCTTTTCCACCGTCGGCGGGGAGCGTGGCAGCGCCGACAGCGAACGCGATCCGCGCGGATTCGCCCTGCGCTTCTACACGGAGGAAGGCAACTGGGACCTGGTCGGCAACAACACTCCGGTCTTCTTCATCAAGGACCCGATCAAGTTCCCCGACTTCGTTCACACCCAGAAGCGCGATCCGCAGACCAACCTCAAGTCGGCCAACATGATGTTCGACTTCTGGAGCCGGGCGCCGGAAAGCCTGCACCAGGTGACGATGCTGTTCTCCGAGCGCGGCACCCCTGACGGCTACCGCCACATGGACGGCTTCGGCAGCCACACCTACAGCCTGGTCAATGACGCGGGCGAGCGCTTCTACGTCAAGTGGCACTTCAAGACGCGCCAGGGCATCAGGAACCTGAGCAGCGCCGAGGCGGTGCGAATCGCCGGCACCGACCCCGACCACGCCCAGCGCGACCTGTTCGAGGCGATCGCGCGCGGCGACCATCCGCAGTGGGACGTGAAGGTGCAGGTGGCCACCGCCGGGCAACTGGCCGACTGGGAAGCACGCACCGGCTGGAACCCGTTCGACCTGACCAAGGTATGGCCGCACGGCGACTTCCCGCTGCTGCCCGTCGGTGTGCTGGAACTGAACCGCAATCCCGCCAATTACCACGCCGAGGTGGAACAGGCGGCGTTCTCACCGGCCAACGTGGTGCCGGGCATGGGCTACTCGCCGGACAAGATGCTGCAGGGACGCCTGTTCGCCTACCACGACGCCCAGCTGTACCGGGTTGGCACCAACCACCAGCACCTGCCGGTCAACGCGCCACGCTGCCCGTTCCACAACCAGCAGCGCGATGGCGCGATGGCGATCGCCAATGGCGGCGCTGCGGCAAACTACGACAACGTGGAAGCGGCAGGCCTCGGCGCGCCGGGCATGGGACACGGCGAGCCGGAACTGCCGCTTGCCGGCAACGCCGGGCGTTTCGATCCGCGCGGGGGCGAGGATGACTACACCCAGGCCGGCAACCTGTTCCGCCTGATGAACGCCGGCGAGCGCCAGAGCCTGTTCGACAACCTGGCCGCGCCGCTGAGCGGGGTGGATGCGGACATCCTCGAACGCCAGCTGCGCCAGTTCGACAGGGCCGATCCCGCCTACGGGCGCGGCGTGCGCGCATCCCTGAAAGCGGCCGGCCGCAATCTGGACTGAGCGCCGGCTGCGAAGGCGGCGCCGCCGTCAAGGCCTGAAATCCAGGGCCTTCATCGCCGCCGCCAGCGACGTCGCCGCCTTCGCATAGCCTGCCCAGGGGTCGTTGCCCTGGTCCAGGCGGGTGTGGATGTTACGAATGTTCCACTGGTCGCCCGCCTTCAGGGCACCCAGTTCGTCCCACGAGACCGGCACCGACACGCCCAGTCCCGGCCGCACGCGCAGCGACCACGCGCACACGGTGGTCGCGCCCAGCCCGTTGCGCAGGTAGTCGGCGAAGATCTTGCCGACCCGGTTCTTCGGCCCGCTCTTGAACGCGAAGCGGTCCGGCAGCGTGGACGACAGGTGGCGCACGATCGCCTGCGACAGGCCCTTGACCGCGTCCCAGTCATAGCCGCCCTTGACCGGCACCACCACGTGCAGCCCCTTGCCCCCGCTGGTCTTGAGGAAGGACGGCAGCCCGAGTTCATCGAGGAAGCCATGCACCAGCTGCGCCGCTTCCTGCATCCGGTGCCACGTCACGCCCTCCCCCGGGTCCAGGTCGAACACCATGCGGTCCGGCGTGCCGTACGAGCGCCCGGTCGCGTTCTGCGTGTGGATCTCGACCACGTTCCATTGCGCCACCGACAGGATGCCCTGCGCGGTCCGGATCTCGAGCATGGGAGGGTGGTCCGGGTCGAGCGACTTGTCCATCTGGCGCACGCCGGTCAGCTTGCCGACCCCGGCGTGCTTCTGGAAGAACAGTTCGCCGCCCACCCCGGCCGGCGCACGCACCAGCGACACCGGCCGCCCCTTCAGGTGCTCCATCATCAGCTCCCCCACCAGGGCGTAGTAGCGCACCATGTCGAGCTTGGTCGCGCCGGTCCGCTCGTCGATCACCCGCTCGCCGTTGGTGATCTTCAGCCCCGGCGGCAGCTTGCTGGCCAGGCTCGCCGGCCCCTCCGGCGGCGCCGCCCCCTCCACCGCTTGCGCCTCCTCGCGGGTGATGCGCGCGGGCGGCTTGTCGCTGCGCAGGCCCTGGAACACGGGATGCCGCACCGAGCCGGTGCTGGTCCATTCCGAGAAACTGACCTCGGCCACGAGCTCCGGCCTGACCCAATGGTGTCCGCGGCCGGAGACCGCACGCGGCGGGAACGGGCTCTCGTCCGTTTCCAGGGCCTTGAGCCGTTCGCCGATCTCGCGCAGGCTCGCTTCGGTGAAGCCGCTGCCGACATTGCCCGCGTAGCGCAGCACCCCCTCCCGGTCGTGGTAGCCGAGCAGCAGCGCGCCGATCCCCTTGCGCGAGCCTTTGGGATCGGTGTAGCCGCCGATCACGAACTCCTGGCGCTGCCCGCACTTGAGCTTGATCCATTCGGACGAGCGCCGTCCCACGTAGCGCGAGTCGCGCCGCTTGCCGATCAAGCCTTCCAGGCCCATGCTGCAGGCGGCGGCGATCAGTTGCACCGGGTCGTTGCCGAACTCGGCCGAGAATCGCACGGTTTCCGAACCGGCCTTGACCAGCGCCGCCTCGAGCAGCGCGCGGCGCTCGGCCAGGCCGGCATCGCGCAGGTCGTGGCCCTTGAAGAAAGGCAGGTCGAACAGGAAGTAGACGATCTCGGCGGTATTGGAGCCGTCGAAGGCTTGCTGCAACAGGCCGAAATCGGGCCGCCCGTTCTCGTCATGCACGACGATCTCGCCATCGTACCAGCCGTCCGGCAGCTTCATGCGAACCAGTTCCTTGCGCAAGGGTTCCAGCTTGCCGGTCCAGTCCTTGCCGTTGCGGCTGATCAGGCGCACCGACTTGCCCTCGATGCGCGCGAGCATGCGGTAGCCGTCGAACTTGACTTCGAAGACCCAGTCGCCCGCCTCGGCCGGCGGCTGGTCCACGAGGGTCGCCAGCTCCGGCGCCAGCTCATCCGGCAGCGCGGCCTTGACAGCGCCCCGCGGCATCGCGCCGCGCCCGGTCCCGGCCGCGGGACGGGCGGCCTCGCGCTTCATCCGCGCGACCTTCTTCTTCGCCTCGCCCGGCATGGGCAGTTCCTTGACGCTCTCCGGGAACTCGTCCACCACCGAGAACTCTTCCGCCGAGCGCGCGTGCCCGTCCTTTTCCTTGATCAGCAACCAGGGGTCGCCCTTGCCCTTGATGCGCACCAGCGCCCACTTGCCGTGCATTTTGTGTCCGTGCATCTCGAACTTCAGGCTGCCCTTGCGGAAGCCCGCGTGCGGGTCCTCGAGCGGGGTCCAGGTGCCCTTGTCCCAGATGATCACCTTGCCGGCACCATATTGCTTTTCCGGAATCGTGCCTTCGAAGTCCGAATAGGAGATGGGGTGGTCCTCGACGTGCACGGCCATGCGCTTGTCGCGCGTGTCGTAGCTCGGCCCCTTCGGCACCGCCCAGCTTTTCATGGTGCCGTCGAGCTCGAGACGCAGATCGTAGTGCAGCCGACTGGCCCAGTGCTTCTGGATCACGAACGTCAGTTCCTCCTCGCCGGGCGTACCGCCCTCGGACGGCTCGGTCGTGATCGCGAAGTTGCGCTTCGCCTTGTAGGTCTTGAGGGCGTCTGGCATGGCCGCTCCCGTGGATAGCTTGCGGCCCAGTCTAAGACCCGGTGCGCGGACGCGACTGTACGCCAGCTAACCGTGGATTGCCCCATGTGCGCGAATGTAAGCGAATGTAAGGCCCGGTCAACGCTCCCCGGCGCCCGGACGTTACCGGTGCAAAGCCGACAAGAGGCCGAGCGCGCCGGCACAAGGCCGACCAGGCGACGGATGGCTGTCCACCGTCAAGTACAAGACTCAAGCCCCCCATACCTCGCCAAGACAGGGTCCGCCCTGTCTTTTTTTTGCTTCCTCGTGGACATACGGAAAACGCCGTTTCGCTCGGTAGGGTGGGCACTTGTGCCCACCGGTCCCGTCCACCCGGCACATTGTTCAGGGATAGGCGGGAAGCGCTTTGCCGACGGACGCCTGGCGCCCCGGTACGCGCGCTCCCAGGGCCAGGGCCAGCGCGCCGGCGGCGAGCAAGGCAAGGCCGGATGCATACTGCCCCAGCAGCAGCACCCGGTGCACCCCGGCCAGCAGCCCGATCGTGCCGCCGACCACGCCGGCCCAGCGCGCGAGCGCGATGGCGAGCGC
>FWWL01002382.1_pt1 | contig 39404 bp, 31 predicted proteins | sample 2228331 | NCBI WGS metagenome assembly FWWL01 (sample SAMEA103939775, study PRJEB20133) | metagenome
TTGGAGGTGGATTTACCCAGGCAGGTGGAGTGCAAGCAAATCGAATCGCCCGCTGGACAATTGCCGGTACAACTGATATTGAAGAAAATAAAATAAAACCTTTAATTACCCTTTACCCCAATCCCAACCACGGCACTTTCACTATTCAAACCGAAAAAGGCGGAGTGTTTGAGTTAATGGATATTACAGGCAAAATCATCAACACTTATCAGGTAAACACAAACACTTACACTATTACCGAAACCTTACCTGCCGGTATGTATTTCTTACGAGAAAAAGAAAGCAATACCGTGCAAAAGGTTGTACTAGAATAACAAGAAACAGTTCTATGGGTAAAAATTCTTACCCATAGATTGGTTTTAAACAAAAAGTGGAGCAGCACCCACTTGAAAAAACGGTTCATCCGGCAGAACAGGTTGCCAGAGGGCGGAATCCGAAAAGCCCGGAGAGAGTAGGAGGAAAATTAAAAATTATTACAATTATGAAAAAATTATTATTTGCTGTCTTTTTAATGCAAGCATTTTTAGTTAATACCTCATTAATGGCACAAACACAACCATCAATTGGTGAGATACTCAATGCAGATGGCAGTGTAAGGTTGGATAGAGATGGTGGATACATTGTGGAGGGCTATGAAATGGTAATTGATAATTATGGTAATCCGAGATTTTTGAGTAAAATGGAAAATGCACTTTCCGATTCAGGGAGTTGGAGCAGTGTTGGCACGGGGTCGAATAATGGGGTGAGTAGTGGTTATGCACCATTAGCTTATGTACGTTCGCTAGCGGTGTATAATGGAGAATTATATGTTGGAGGTACATTCATAGAAGCAGGTGGTGTAAGTGCGAACTATATTGCTCGTTGGAACGGAAGTACATGGAACAGCGTAGGTGTTGGTTCTGAAAACGGTGTGAATGGCAATGTCGAATCTCTGGCAGTATATAATGGAGAACTTTATGTCGGTGGAGGGTTCACTCAGGCAGGCAGTGTGAATGCAAACTATATTGCTCGTTGGAACGGTAGCAGTTGGAATAGTGTAGGGACTGGTTCTGAAAACGGTGTAAGTGGTGGTGTCAATGCGTTGGCGGTGTATAATAATGAACTTTATGTCGGTGGATATTTCACAGATGCAGGCGGAGTAGGTGCTAATAACATAGCACGATGGAATGGGTCAACCTGGAATAATGTAAGTTCTGGAAATGTTAATGGAGTAAGTCATAGAGTTAGAGCGATGGTGGTATATAACGGAGAACTTTATGTTGGTGGTGATTTTTGGAATACCGACGGTTCAAGTCCAAATTTTGTTGCACGTTGGAATGGCAATACCTGGAACAGCTTAGGAACAGGAACTAACAACGGTGTGGGTGGTCTTGTTACTTCACTTGCTGTGTATAATGGAGAGCTTTATGTAGGTGGATATTTCACCTCAGCGGGCGGGGCTAGTGCTAATTACATTGCGAAATGGAACGGTAATAATTGGAGTACTGTTGGCACAGGTTCCGTAAATGGAGTAAGTGGATTTGTTTACACGTTAGCCGTTTATAATAATGAACTTTATGTTGGGGGAACTTTTTTACAGGCAGGCGAAGTGAGTGCAAATCGAGTTGCGCGTTGGAATGGGACGAACTGGAATAGCTTAGGAACTGGAAGTGCTAACGGTGTTAACGGAGGTCTCGATCCACTAGTCTTATCAATGGCTTTGTATAATGGCGAACTTTATGTTGGAGGTGGATTTACCCAGGCAGGTGGAGTGCAAGCAAATCGAATCGCCCGCTGGACAATTGCCGGTGCAACTGATATTGAAGAAAATGAAATTAAACCTATGATTATTCTTTATCCCAACCCCAACCAGGGCACCTTCACCATCCAAACCGAAAAAGGCGGGGTGTTTGAGTTAATGGATATTACAGGCAAAATCATCAACACTTATCAGATAAACACAAACACTTACACTATTACCGAAACTTTACCTGCCGGAATGTATTTCTTACGAGAAAAAGAAAGCAATACCGTGCAAAAGGTTGTAATAGAATAACAAGAAACAGTTCTATGGGTAAAAATTCTTACCCATAGATTGGTTTTAAACAAAAAGTGGAGCAGCACCCACTCAAAAAACGGTTCATCCGGCAGAACAGGTTGCCAGAGGGCGGAATCCGAAAAGCCCTGAGAGAGTAGGAGGAAAAATTTAATAAATATGATTAGTTATGAAAACTTTAATAACTTTTAGTTTAGTAATGAGTTTAACATTAATTGTACATTCACAATCAGTAAATTATCAAATTGTTAAGGATGCTCCTGATAGTATAAAAAATTTGTATGTCTCTATAGAACCTGGTTATGTTGATGGTTGGTTTACCAATACTACTGCCGGGTATGCATTAAAAGCAGATTTATTTTTTAAAGATAAATTAAGCTTTAGTTTTGATATTAGACGACCAGCTTATGTTGATATGAATTATGCTGTTAATAAAGATGTACCTACAGATATACCTGAACCAAAACCACTTAAGAAAATGAGATATGCCGAATTAGGTTTTCAGTTAAACATTTCCGATAAAATAAAAAATAAAGATTTAAAAGTGGGTCTTTATTCTGACATCACATATGGTTCTAAATACACATTCATTTATTCAGAATATATTATGGTACCAGGAAAGTTGAGAAATATCACACAATTAAGAACAGGTATTACATACATCAATACTTTTATAGACATAGATGATGATATAGCTAAAGATTTTACCGCCATCAATGTAAATAATTCTAATGAAACTTTCACATATGGTGTATATGGTATGGATGTAGATAATAGCAGTATCTATAATGTTGAAACGATGATGAAACAAGCAATTCTTAATGCCGGAATTGGGTTTAAAAAAATTACGAATTTAGTTATTACAACAGATTATTATAAAGCTGGTAATTTTTCTAATAATGCAAAAATGTTTGATTTTTACGGAGATATTTTATTTGCACCTGTAATAACCTATGCCAATGTTTTTACTTTAGGTGGAAAAGAATGGAAACTTGAAACAAATAATTACAAAAGAATTGGATGGAGAGCAGGTTATTCGCAAAGACTTTTTTACAAAACAAAATTTACATATAGGTTTGAGATGGGACAAAGACCTGGTTATTCTGCAAATCGGCTATATGCATTTTTGTCTGTTGGAATTTCTATTCCATCGAATGTTAAAATATTTAAATGATAAAAAAATTATAATGCCTTCGTTGATATGAAAATTAAATCGTCAATTGAATATAATTTGGTTTTATCAATACATTTGAGCTTTTTTTTAGCTATAATGATAATTCCAAAAGCCAATGCTCAAATCAGTGATGACATGTACAAATGGTTTGATGTAGGAGTAAGCTACCGAAGCGAGCAACCTAGAATTGGTTTTCTTAATTTGAATATCTTGGGAGCTGGCCCCGATAAAGGTTCTATTTTATATTTTGGAAGCACTCAATATTTAAGTGATTTTCTGGGCAGTCGTAGTTACATTGGTAAGCCTGGATATATAGGAAATTACATATCATTGGGTATGGGAGCTAATATTATTGCAAGAAACAAATTTAATTTTGCCGTTGGTCTTGCCTTTTGTGTGATTACCGCAAAAGCTATAGAAAACGGTAGAGTTTTTAGCAGTGTTGCTTTAGGGATTCCTTATAAACTTGATGTTTTACTGATAGAAGATGTATTGATGTTTCGTTATTTTGGAGTTTTATACCCATGGGCAACCACAAAAAATGCATCTTATTTTGAACAAAGAGTTGAATTAATACATAAAAGTGGTTTTTCTTTGGGCATTTTTAGTTATGTTGGAGAACAAGAAGGTGCCGATAATAATACAACAGATCTTACAGCCAGACGCTTTGATATTTTATTAACTTATAAAATTTTTAAAGGTGTATTATGAGGTTATAATTTTTTAAATAATAATGCTTATGAAAAATAGCCTTAGATATTTTGCTGTGTTAATTCTATTTATAATAGTTCAATTAATAATGGTTCAATGCAAGAAAGAACCTATTGACCCTCCGATGCCAGAAGGTAAATTCGTTTATATAAGTACAAAAGACCACAATTATGGTGAAATTTATTTATGCAATGCCGATGGTTCCGACAATAAAAGAATCAGTCCACTAAGTACAGGTTCTTTTAGCGATATGGATGTTTATCCGGAAGTATCGCCCGATCGTAAAAAAATAAAATTTAGAAATCATTTAGACCTTAAATTTTCAGTTTACGATATCGCTTCTGGACAGTTAACAACTATCAACGACAAGTGCTACCAAATGATATGGTTAGGAAAAACAGGAAAATTAGCTTATGTTCCTGCTTTTCCTTTACCTGGTATAACAGGCCAGATTTTTACTGTCAATTCAGATGAAACCAATATTCAGCAATTAACCTTTTACAATCCAACGGTACCAAATAGCGATACAAGTATTAGTTTTAACGACAAATTAATGTGGTACGAAAAAGAACAAGTAATTATCGCCTACGGAATAATGGACTATCCTACCACTCAAAAAATGTTCTATAAAATTAATCCTGCTAACGGAAGAATTGTAGGAACATTTTCTTATAACGGAGGTTTTGGTAATATACAGAACAACAAGATGATTGGTTGCAATGGAGATACTATTTTCATTTTTGATTTGATAACTCACCAAGAGCGAAAAATTATTTTAGAAGGACAGTCTCCCCAAAATGCGGTCCTTTCGCCTGATGAAACTCGTATAGCATACATAAAGGATAAAGAATATCAATACAATGGGAGAAACTACTATTGCACTGATATTGTAACCTGCAATCTCAACGGGTATGATAAGCGAATAGTTACTGAAGTGATAGCTGATCATACAAAATATAAATCATCATTCTCTCCATTTTGGATTAGTAATAACGAATTGATTTACAGCGCAGGGCACATATATAAAATTACAGACGATATTCAGCCTTCTTATACCATTATGGTTGAAAATGTAAAAGCCGGAGGTCAAATTCAATTTTTTAAACCATGAAAAAACTATTGATTATATTAATAATTTTTAGAATTAACTATCCACTTTGGGCTCAGGATAAATTATTTGATTTCAGTGTTGGTTATAATGTCTCGTTTTTAAAAGAAATTCCAGAACATTTTCAATTAGTGAATTTAGGCTATCAGCAAAAGTATAACACTACAAGAGAATTTGCTTTAGATCCCTATGCCAGAGGTTTTTATATTGGATTTAGGTTTAATTTAAATGAATATATGTCATTGGATTATTCTATCTATAGAAAAGTTGCTTATAGCGATATTGCCTATTTCCCTGATAAAGAAAAATATGGACAATACCGGATGTTTTACGGCAATAATTCTGTTGGATTTATTATTGGAAAACAAGAAAAACCTCTTCGATTCGGTATCAATTGCGATTTTGGTAACGTATTGTGGAAAAAAAAGTTTTATCCAAAAGACGAATTTAAAAAGGGAAAATGGGTTGATTATGTGGAAACTATAAAAGTTTTCTCGAAAGGCCCTACATACTTAGGAGTAAACATTTATGTCTTATATCATTGGAAATTTCTCGAAACTCGACTTTACTACACTTTTGGGAGTAGGGAAGATTATCCGGACTATACCAATTGGACTGATTACGTGGTAAAAACCTCTAATTATGGTCTTGCTGTTTATCTATTTCTCACAAGACTAAAAGAATAATTATGATGAATAATTATAAAAAATAATAAGCTTATGAAAACAAGAAATATTATAACAAAAACAATTGTTTTAATAGTGATTTTTACAAGTATAATAATAATTGGCTGTAAAAAAACGCCATCAGAAGATATCGCAGGATTCAACAACGCTCCTGTAACATCACTTAATGGATGGTCTTATGTGGGTAAGGCCCCGATAAAAAATGTTCCTGGTGCAGATAGTGATTACCAACTTTATTTGGCTAAAGTTTACGAACATGGTTCTTCCATCATTGATGTTTTTTATGGAGTAAAATATAAAATGTTAAATTATTATGGAGGTGGCAATGGCATTTTTATTGAAGGTGATCGAGTCTTGTTTAAAAGTGACGGTTCAGTTTTAAGACGCTCAACACACGAGCAAAACGACTTTGAATCCTTGTCAAAAAGATTATTTGTTGAAGTTGATTATGTGCCATCCAATGGGAATCCATTTGTAGTGGATTATATATTTCCAATCGAGGTAGAAGTATTGGGGTATGGAGTTGGCGAATTTAATGTTTTTAGCCCTGCTTATTTATTTAGTAATTTCTCTTATTCTTCAGGTTATTTTACTTCTAAAATTGAAGGAGGATATATTTTTCATTCATATTATGCAGCCGGAAGTTCTTCGCCTCGTACAATATTGTCGAGTCCTGTATGTAAACTACTCACCGATAATCATTTGGTACAAACTCAACAGTTTTGGGGAGCGGCCAATATCGCTATTGGAAAAAACACACAAAACAATCAATATTTTGTTTTTACCTATCTTAAGGATTCTGTATCAATTATGGTTTCTGCTGTAACACCACAGTCGCTGTATTCGAACATGTTTGGTTCATATTATGAACTGGCAAAACAAATACAACCTATGTTTGCAAAAAAAATTAAAGACATTATTCCCCAATGGGATAATACAGCAAAATTAAATATTTTTCCAGCATATTTTCAGTATCCAACGCAACCCAATGAACTGTATATAATATTGCTCAATAATACTCAACTTTTTGTTGTATCATTTAATCTAAATACATTTAATTTTCAAGTAAAGGCAAGTTACTCTAATCCAAGTCAATTTATCTATAATAATGGATATTCTTATCCTGATAGAGACAAAAACAATATACAATTCATTGATAATCAGCCGGGTGTCTTCTTGTTTACAGAAAAAAGAGAAAACATGTTTTATTCAGCTATTTTAAAAAATGGAACAATAAATACTTTAAACTACCCAACTTTTAATTCCGATGTAAGGCAAGAAATTATGGATATCCGATATGATAATGGTAAACTATGGATGATCGTTTTAGACAAAGAAAATAATTTTCATTTGTTTAGTAAAAACCTTTAAAAACATTCAGTTATGAAAAAGATTGCATATTTAAATTTAGTAATTCTGGGCTTATTTTTATTAGAAATTTCAAATGCTCAGATTAGACCTGAATATAAAATATTGGTCCCGGAAAAAGTTGTACTGAATCATCAATGTATGTTTGGTGGTGTCAGGAATATAGATCAAAGTGAGAATACATCGACAGATCCTTCAACGGCTGGCTTTTTCGATGTTGTAAGTGACAACGCTAACAATTTGTATTTTACCGGTATGGCAAATTTTACAACAAGTCCTCCGACCGATATAACACAAATTTATGCAAACGCTGGTCCAGATATTACATTTGGTAGTAATACTACTTCTCCCTATAATCATACTCGTTTGCAAGGATATACATATTTTCTTGCTTCATATGATGATATTGGTAATGTACGTTGGGTTACTTTTTTAACTGAAAAACCCGTAAAATTACTACTCGAAGAAAACGAGGATTTGTTATATGTTTTATTCGATAAAAATGGTAATGGGCTCGGCATTAATGGTCAGCTATTTCCTCCCGATTCTACCCATGTTATTAAAACTATTTATCGGTTTAACCTACAAAGTGGAAGTTATGTAGATAGATTTTGCAATCAATACATTTATGATTTGGTTTTTGCAGGTAATAAGAAGATTGTCATTTATAACAGACAATTAACTTCGACAAATTTTGAAAGACGGTATGGATTTTATGTAAACAACACCGTTGTAAAATGGCAAACGGCACTTAATGGGACGACGCAATCTCAAATGCCAATAGACTTATATTATAACTCATATCAACATACACTGTGGTACAGAAATGGTGGGCAGTATTTTCGTTTGTTCTTCCATTCTTCCGGCGATAGCCTTATCGCAGAGAATATATCTCGACCAACCTATTACTTTTTGACGCCACCTTATATGACACCTGTCTATTTAAACAATTTTATTTTTTTAAATGAAAACGAATACCTCGGAACTTGTAGTGGCAATTGGAATAACGAACCTGTTTATGATATTGTAAAACTTGACACAGCGGGCAATCTTTTGTGGAAAATTCGTTCTGAAACAAATTTTAACGATAAAAATTACATAGCTGTTGATCAAAATAAAGATGTCTGGATAAGATTTTGGTATTTTGCTTATTATCATAAAGTAATTTTTGAAACGTTGAATAAGGAATATTATATTTCATCTGTTGGAAACATACCTCTAAGTGTTAATCCTGTTTGGAAAATAAATGGAATTACCAGCGAACTTATGGAAGCTTATATCGATGGCTTTGGAAATGTATCATCGCTTGATGTTCCATACCTTCAGAAATTACACATTACAAATGATAATAAACTAATATCTACCCCTTATATTAGAGCAGTAGCATATTATCCCGATGAAAACGGTAATTTCATTCCATATTTCACTACTTGCTCGAGCAACAATTTATTGCCCAGTCAATTTATGTGGGCAAGTTTTGATCTTGATAATCTTATCTCTTACAAAAAAGATGATTTAGAATTTGACGAAGACCTCTTAAACATAGCGAATCTTACTTCTAAATTTTATATTTATCCAAACCCATCAAATGGCCAATTTATCATCCACACTTCTCGACAAAGTGTATTTGAACTCTGTGACTTAACAGGCAAAGTTATTAAAAAGTATGAGGTGAATAGTAACTATTATTTCGTAAATGAAAATTTATCAAAGGGAGTATATTTTATCAGAAAAGCATATGATGGAAGTGTTCAAAAATTAGTCATTCAATAAAAAATAAAACAAACCAATGTATAGATTTATTATGAAAAATAGAGTAAATAAAATTATTGAAATTTATCATAATCAACTACTTCAGCTTTTTGTAAGCGTGACGAATAAACATAACCTTGTTATCTTTATAGCAATATGGATTATTACATTGTATAAAACTATGATAGCTCAAAATTTATGGGATACACAATTTTACTACTACGGATCATCTCATGGTATCTCAGCTGAAATTTATACATGTGAAGTCTGGAACAATGAATTGATATTTGGTGGAAATTTTACTAATGGACCTTCTGGACTTACCAACGCAAATGGAATTGTCAGATATGATATTCAACAGTATAGCTATCGAAAGTTAGGGAATGATGTTAACGCAGGTGTTATGGGGCAAAATAACATGTTCAATGTTTCAGCATTAAAATGCGATGATCATTATCTATGGGTAGGTGGTAATTTTACTCAAGCTGGTGGACAGGAAGCATTTGGAATAGCCCGTTATGATTTAATCAACAATACATGGAAATCATTTAACTCTGCACAATATTATCCATTATCGAATGTATATGCAATTGATGTGGCTGGTAATGATGTGTATATTGGTGGTAATTTCAGTCAATCGCTCAATGGCAATACATTAAATCATATAGTTCGACTGAATAAAAACGATGAAAACTTTTATACTATCGAAAACAACGGAAATATTGGAGCCAATGGTGTTATCCACACTATTTTTAATGATGGTCAGAGACTTTGGATTGGTGGTTCTTTTACTGAAATTGCCGGAACTGAAGCTTTAAGAATAGCTTATTTGGATTTAAATAACCAGTCCTGGCACAGTCTTCAAATCAATGGAACTAAAGGAATTTCAAATGGTATAGTTTTCAAAATCAAAGTATTTAACGATACACTCTTTGTAAGTGGTAGTTTTAATGAAGCTTTTGGTGCGACCACTTCAAACTTTCTAATGATTGATCTCAACAACATGCAAATCATTCATCACACTATCACCTTTAATCATAATGTTTACGATTTTACCAAGATAGGAAATAGAATTTACCTGGGAGGATGGTTCACTCAACCCTACAAAGGAATGTGTGCCTACAATTTAACAACCCAAACTATAGAATATACTGGTGGTCCGGATATTTTAAGTGCTTATCAATGGCCTAACGTACAAAGTGTTACTCAATGGAATGAAAAAGTGATTATAACCGGAGTATTCAACACTATTGAACAATCAACCGATGCTCTGAGTATAGCAATTTACCATCCCGATGAAAAATTCTGGTGCAATTGTCCTGGTCAAAAATCCAATGGGGTAAATGGAAAAGTAAATAAAATAGTTAAGTTAGATGAGAACAAAATTATAGTTGGTGGTGAATTTATTAAAGCAGGTCCATGTGTGGTAGCCAACAAAATAGCTATTTTTGATAAATCAACCGATACATGGTATCCTTTAGGAAAATTGCCAGGAAACTATGGCGTGCTTGATATTTATTCTACGGTTTATGATATTTTGGTTGACGGTGATGATATTTACATTGCTGGAAGCTTCCAGCAAGCCGGAGGAAACTGGGTATATAATCTAACCAGATATCATTTGCCCACAAAGACATTTCATTATGTTCACAAATTTGAAGATGGTATAGTAATGTCATTAGCCAAAAGAGGTGATTGGATTTATGCTGGTGGAAGTTTTAAAAGAGTAAACAACAATTACAACCTTAAACATCTTGTAAAATTCAATAAAGTTACCGGTGTAGTAGAACCAGCAGAAATAGAAATAACAGGTCAGGTTGCTTTTGTTAATCGAATTATCTGTGATGATGACAGATTGTTGGTTGGTGGCTACTATGATGGTAGTTTTTTGAAAGGATATGGTTTTGGAGGAATGGCCAATTTTTACGGACATTTATTTCTCACCAATCCGGTTTTCAACGGTCAAATATTAGACATGGCTTATAAAAACAATGTGCTGTACATTACCGGTGTTTTTTCTAAAGTAAATAATATTGATTATGTTGCAACAGTCAAATATGATTTCAACGACCATCAGTTTAAACCGATTGACCCATCCGATTCAAAGGCTCTTAATACTACTGTTCGTGCAATTGATTATGCCCATAATAGAATATATCTTGCCGGAAGATTTTCAAAAGCAGGACCTTATCAACATCCTAATGTAAGAAGAGTAGCAGTTTTTAATGAAAACAATAACCAATGGCAACTGTTTGGAAACGAGCAACACAATGGTATTGGTGATACTGATTTTTCTAATGCGCATTATGTAGAAGAAATTGCCGTTATAGACGGTGAAGTGTGGATTGGAGGAGAATTTAGTTATGTGAATGCCAATAATGGAGATATAATCTTATCGAGTAATATTGCTCGATGGACAAATGCTCTTGTTGGAATAGATGAATTATTTACTGATAAAAAAATATTACCCATAAAATTATATCCCAATCCTGCTGAAAACGAGTTCTACATAGATTTCATTAATGACCCTTTTACATTAAATATTAGAATTGAAATATACGATTATGCCGGTAAAATTATTAAAACCTTCAATAATGTTCAATCGAACAAAAGTATGAATATAAAAGAATTACAAACAGGTATTTATTTTGTAAAAATAATTCAGAATGATAATGTATATATTCAAAAATTAATTAAAAATTAATAATATTAATATTTTAAAAATTCAAAAATATGAAAACAAAGTTCCATAAAATTGAACAACTTTATATAATAATCTTCATAATTTCATTTCAATTACAGGCATTTTCACAGCAAAAATTACAAAACAAAACGATTCTAACTGCACAAAATGCATTACATAAGGCAATCTATAAGAATATCAACGATGTTGTTTCAGAAATTGATAATATTGAAAATACTAACATCATTACTACAAAGCTTGGACAAAACAATAAATACGAAGCATGGGAAAGCATAGGCATATTTTCTGGTACAGATGGACCAATACTAGATTTTGCTGTTATGAATGGACAATTATATGTTGCAGGAGCATTTACTTATATCAATGGAAAAGAAGTAAATTCCATAGCCCGATGGAATGGCACTGAATGGGAAGACTTAATGGGGGGACTCAATGGTGTGGTGAATTGTTTGCTCGTTTATAACAATAAGTTGTATGTAGGTGGACATTTTATCTCTGCAAATTCCAATAATATTACTATCTCACCTTATATAGCTGTTTGGGATGGATCGCAATGGGCTCCTGTTGGTAATGGATTCAACAATACAGTTTATGCATTAACCGTTTTTCAAAATCAACTCTATGCTGCGGGAGCTTTTACTCAATCAGGAAATATTGCTATAAACAAACTGGCTAAATGGGACGGAAGCCAGTGGAACCCGGTAATAGGGCCAAATAATCAGCCTGTTCATTTTAGTGGACTTAACGGTGCTCATATTAATTGTATGAAGGTCTTCAATGGAGAGCTGTATATTGGCGGTGTATTTGATAGCATCAATAATATTCCTTTTAATAATGTAGCAAAGTGGAATGGAATGCAATGGAACTCACTAGGTTCTGGAACTTCAGGAATGATAAATACAATGGAAATTTTTAATAACGAACTTTATCTCGGGGGAAAATTTTTGCAAGCAGGAGGCAATAACGTAAAAAATATAGCAAAATGGGATTCAAATGCCTGGAGTGTTTTAGGTGATGAATTGTACCTGGAAAATAATTTTAGCATTGAAAAATTGTATGCCTACAACAACCAATTATTAGTAGGTTATTTGAACCAAAATAACGACTCATCTGGGTTAACCAGAATTTTGTCTTGGAATGGTTCTTCTTGGGCAACGATTGATGGAAATTTTAAAGGATTTAATACCAATAGTACATATCATAATCCCTACATTTCTTCTTTTATAGCTTTTGATAATCAACTTGTTATAGGCGGTATTTTTGAATCAGTAGATAGTTTGAAGGTCAATAACCTTGTTGTTTATAATGACACTACATATACCTATATCGGTCAAACAAATGGGGTTTTCTTAAGTACTATTAATGAAATTAGAGCTATGGTAGTTTATCAAAATGAACTATATGTGGCAGGTTCATTTAAAATTAGCGGTAAACATTATGCTTTAGCAAAATGGAATGGTAACGAATGGATATCTGTTTTATTATTCGATGATATTTTTTCCTGGCCACAAACTATGATTGTTTACAACGGTGAGCTCTATATTGGAGGTGGTTTTACTCAAATTTCTGGTGAGCCAATGAAAGGAATTGCTCGTTGGAATGGGCAAACCTGGAATCCAGTTGGGCAAGGTGTTGACGGATGGGTTCGCTCGCTTTGTGTGTATAATAATGAGTTATATATTGGAGGGAAGTTCTCAAGTGCCGGTGGATTAAACGTAGAAAACATCGTTAAATGGAATGGTAATTCTTATCAACACGTTCCAACCAATGGGATAAACTTTAGCGAAAGTTTCTCTGGTATAACTGCTATGTGTGTGTATAATGGAGCCTTAATTATTGGTGGCGATATGAATCCTTTTATAGCAAAATTTAATGGTAATAACTGGACCTCTGTTGGAAATTATTATTTTTCAGCACATAATATAAATATAAATGATATGGAAGTTTTTCAGAATGAATTATATGTTGGAGGAAATAATTTATACAACCCATCTACCGGTTCTACGTCGGGTCTTTTAAAATGGAATGGAAGTCATTGGAGCCTCGTTGGAAATACTTCTAATGAAACGGTAAGTAGCACAGTTAATGCAATAGAAATTTATCATGGTGAATTGTATATCGGAGGGTACTTTGAAACTGTTGGGAGCTTAAATGTGAATAGGATTGCACGATGGAACGGGTATAATTGGAATGTGCTTGGAACGGAATCAATTAATGGTATTAGTACTACCTCATCCGATTATTTTCCTAATGTCTCGGCTTTGTGTACATTCGACGATAAACTCTATGTGGCTGGAAAATTTACACATGCTGGTAACGTATCTGCCAATAACATTGCTGCATGGTTTTCAGACGGGTTTTATTCTGTTGAAGAATCATCTTTAAATAATCAAATAATACAGGTTTATCCTAATCCAAGTAACGGAACATTTACAATTACCACTAATAAAAATGGCGGAGTGTTTGAGTTGATGGATATTACTGGGAGAATTATCAATACGTATCCTATAAATACGAACACTTACACCATTACCGAAACCTTGTCAGCAGGATTGTATTTCATAAAAGAAAAAAGAAGTGATGCTGTAAAAAAATTAATCATTAAATCAAAATAAAAATAGAAATGAATTACAAACTTGAAAATTTACATAAGCAAATGTATAACAACAACTACTTTAAGAACTTTTCTATACAATGCCATCATTTGCTTCGTTTGTATGAACATAAATTATTATCAATATTTGAAACCATCAAAATAAATATATTATGTTTACTATATTAAAATATATAATTTATAAATTAAAATGTAAATTTGATTACATAATTATTTTTATTACAATAATTATAGCCAATAATTGTCATGCTAAAGATGATATGCTTTTTGGATTTTATTATTATGGAGGTATCAATTTCAATAAAAAGCAGCAATGGTCTTCCTTGCAAAATTTCTTTAATTACTATAATAATACATACAAAAACTCCTTAATTAAACCACTGGGTGACGATTTTTATTTTAAAAATTCTTTTACTCATGGTTTTGAATTTATCATCATGGCACTAAATGCTGGTATCCATTTCTCAAAATTACAAGGTTCTACTTACTCAATTCTTCAGAATGGTAATGAAAGACATATAGATATTGACTTTAAAACTTTTCAATTTAACTCTGATATCGTTGCTCCAATTGAAAAAATATTTGGTATAGGTGCAGTGCTAGGATTTATTCAACATAGAGGTGAATTTTATTCGGGATATAAGTACAAGTTTAACGGATATATCAGCTACGCCGAAGATAAAGAACTTAACGGTATTTATTCGATTGAAAGTAGTGCATTAGTGCTGGGGGGACGTATCAATATAAATTTAAAATTTGTTAATATTGTATTCAGGTGCCAAAGAAACATTTCGTTTAAAACAGAAGAAGAATCATATAAATTACTTCCGCTAAGAGATAATTTGTCATTTACACAATCTTCAGGAATAGGGTTATTCGATGATGGTGAATTTAGAGAAAATTTTCCGTATGCTCCTGACCCAAAAACTAGCTATAATAACCTCTATAAGTATCCTCAAAATTGGTATTTTACAATTCAAATTGGTATCGGTATTTCTAATGCTTTTGATTAATATTAATACTTAAAAATATGAAAAAATTAATAGTAATCTTAGTTTCAATACTTGTCGTTTTCGTTGGATGTAAGAAAGATCCACATATACAAGTAGAAAAAATAGTAAAAGAATTGGAAGGAACCTGGAAAATTACCAGTATTCATTCTATTACAATAGATAATCAAGGAAACATTATCCAAGATACAATTTATTCCCAACCTTATGAATTCAGGATCGTAGGTCCTGACGAAAACAACGATGATCCATTTAATTATATGATTTTTCCACTTGAATTGTGGAAATATTCGTACATTTTAATCTATCTTACACCTGGTTTTATAATTACCTCATGGGAAGGAGAAGCATCGGTGTATCTTGAACCAGACAACTATAAAAAAAGAATATTATTATGGCAAATTAATTATATGGGTGAAAGCAAGCATAATACCTTAAACAGGGAGATAATTGATAAAAATAAAGAAAAATGGTGGACATTTCATACTTTCGAAGGAATTTCTGATAATCAAATTAAAAAAAATGGTTATTTCGAGGAGTGGCATGTTGAAAAAATAGATTAAATGAAAACATAAGTACATAATACTACCTATAATGATGAACAATTTTTAAAACTATATAATTATGAAATCATTTTTGAATACAAAAAGTTATAAAGCATTTTCAAAAATCTTAATCAAGATATTAACCATTAATGTAAGTATAATGCTCTTATTAAACGTGAAGGTTTTTTCTCAGTCTGTTGACTATATCGATTTCAGTCAGTATGGTTTCAGGCATAAATTTCTTACGAATGCTACTTATTATTATGACAAAGGATTTTTTACATCCCAACGAAAATTTTTAAAAGGTTTGAAATATCTTTATAGTGATATCAATGATGGTTTGGAATGTTATCTTGAGATTTATCAAAACGAGTGCATTTTGCCATCAGTTTTCTATGATGATTGTGAAAATATTTTAAAAAATTACAACAATGACCTGAACTTCTTTAGTAACATTAAAACAGAAAAAAATATAGAACCTTTTGGTTGGATGATTTTTAAAGGCTCAGCAAAAAAATACATCAATAATACTGAAGTAACCAGATTTTTGAATGTTTATCAAAGCGATGAATACGTTGTATTTGTTCACGTGGCTATTAAAAATAACCGATATAAGAACTTGGCAGAACGCATTGTTGCTTATGATGTACTAGAAAAATCTTTTCAACAAATACCAAAACCAAAAGCATTGGAAAAAATTGGCGTTAGACTCAATGCTCAAGGACATTTTAAGCTTGTACCCGCCGTAAATAATTTTTCAGGATATTTACTATATCGCTGTGATCAACAACCAACTGAATATCCCAATGTGGCAATATATCAGATGGATGATCTTCTTAAGCTTGAATATATGAGTATTGATAGAAGATTTTTTACTAATTCTGTTAATATACTTGAAAACTCTATTGGCGATATAGGATGGTCCAGTATTGGAAAATCTAAATTTACCAATTCTCAAAGGAAACTTTATAAATACGATGTACAATTAGCTGATGGCAGAACTTATCACCAATATGAAATTTATTATCAATTTAGCTACATGGGAAAAGAATTTCTTGTTATTCTTTGGGTTCCTTTATTAAAAGACCGCTATCTAAAAGGATATGAATTCTCCAACTTAAGTGAAGAACAGATAGGCAAAGAAATTTTACAATTGTATGAATCAAAATTAATTAGTATCCTGGAAAGTATTGAAAAATTGTGATTGTCTTTTTATATACACAATGAAAAATAATACGTCATGAAAAGAGCCAACATTCACTTCAAATGGTTGCCTTGCTGGTGTAGTTGTGCAGTAGTACAGTGCAATTACAAATCAACGAATCAACAAATAAATAGAAAGAAATAAAAGCTTATTGCCGCTATGAAGGGAAAAACAGATACAACTTCTAATTTGAAACAAGAAAAACTAAACATTATGTTTTGTCATGAGAGTTTTATACCAGAAGATGTATTATCAGAGATAAAGCAAAAAGGCATTGACAATATGCCCAGAGAAAAGCTTTTCACCGAAAAGACCTATACCCAGTTTAAATTCTGTTTCAAAACAAGCAGTTAATATGATTTTGTATAAACAAAGCCATACAACTTTTTGAAATGTAAAAAGATAAAAAACCAACCATCAATATAAACACAATGACAGAAGAAAAGCAAAGCTCTGAAAATATAGTTCAACCACAGGGTGAAACACAAAATACAGAGGAGAACACCCCTCTTCTCCTTGAGTTATACCGTACATTTCCTATCAATAGCATCGCTCTTCTGATAAGCATTATCATATTCATTCTGATGGTAATATCAGAGTTATCGTTTTTTTCTTTTGATTTGCCATCGCTTATAAAATGGGGAGGGGCATTTAACATTAACATCTATGAAGGTGAATATTGGCGTTTAATTACTTCAGCTTTTGTGCACGATGGCATATTGCACATCGGGATGAATATTCTCTTCATCCTAATCACCTATTCTATAGTAGCTGAATCAATTTTCAAACCCTATGATTATCTCATTTTTCTATTTGTTGTAATCTTTGTGTCTTCGGTCTTTAGTTTTTATTTTAATTCTCATCATCCTTATTGTTCTGTTGGATTTTCAGGAGCCATCTTGGGTATGTGGGCTACTATTTATATGCAGGATATTTTTAGTGGAAATAAGGAAACAAGAACAGGAAGTTTAAAATGGTGGTTTTTACTGTTTACCTTTTTTGTCATTGTAGGGAGTGGAGATAATACAGATGTATTCGGCCACCTGTTTGGATTTATTGCCGGAGCTGTGCTGGCTGCGCCTTATACTTTCTTAAAAAATATAGCCAAGCAACAAACTCTGGCATCATTCATACATATTCTTTTATCGGTAATATTGGTAATGATAAGCTCAAATTATTTATTAAAAGCCCCAAAAGACGTTTTTATCTATAACAGAAAGATTGATGAAGTAATATTAGAAATAAACAGTCTGAAGAAGAACTGGGAAATATTGGATACCATATCGAATGACAATGAAAAAAGATATATGGCTTTTGAGCAGTTGCAGAGGTACGATTATTTATTATCAGAATTAAAGGTGTTGAGCCAACTGAAATTACATAAATCGTTAATGGGTTACATTGATAAAATTAATCTAGCATCAGAAGAAGATAGAAATTATTTCAGAAAAATTTACCTGCCATCAGTTGATGAAACACCACTTACACAGGAACAGATTGCGCATTTCTTTGAGCAACGCGATTCTCTTATTGAAAAAATCAACAAATATTTCGATGAATATGAATAAGTCAATTAGAAAACGAGTGTGGGCACTATTAGTTGTTTCCCTTATATTGCTTTCGGTGATTGCATATGCACAGCTACTCATACCATCCCGAAGCGGAGAACTTTGGGGTTATTGCACTCCCTTTGACTTTGACAGAATCTTGTTAAAAATGCTATGATTAAAATATATGAGTTATAGACAATCAAGATATGCTTGTGTTGAAAAATATTTGAAGGTAGTGCGAAAATAGCTTGCTTTTTATTTTAATTTTATATCTATGCGGCATGGTCTATTTGAGAATAGAAAAAATAGAAAAAAAAAGAAAAATCAGATGAATATGTGTATATGCGTTTCAGTATTAAGGAACATCAACAAACAATTATTGAAAAATCCTTTAAAGTTACACATTTTATTAGACTAAAAAATTAAAGGTTTAATAAATGTTAAAAAAAATAAATTATTTGAGTAATCATTTGCTCAATAAATAAACAATTTTACTTTTGTATAAGAAACCTTTAAATTGAATGATTATGAAAACAAGAATTTTTACCTTAGGAATGGTTTTATTTTTATCTGTAAATACCTTTTCTCAAGGAAACGGAATGAAAGAGCTTGAAAAGGTCAAAGATTATGTTAAGAAAAAAGTTTATCAGCAAAATGATATTAAAAATTTTCAAAGTACAGTTAAATGGAGGTGGGATACAATAATTTTTTACGATACTTTGAATAACGTATATGGAAGATTAATAAGGAGTTTTAATCAAAATGGTTTACAAAGTGATATTGTTGAACAAAGATTTAATAATTCAGCCTGGGATGAGTTGAGAAAAACAGAATTTTATTATTATCCTAACAACTTAATTTTTGAGATTTATAACCTTTATTGGAACAATATAGAATGGGTTTATTCTGATAAGGTTGAACATGTGTATGATTCTCTTAACAGATTATTAGTTCAAACAAACTACACTTTTGATGGTGTTGTATTTAATTATACCTCCAAAGTAAGCTATACCTATCTATCTAATAGTAAAATTACATTATATGAGTACTGGGATTCAAATATTATGGATTGGGTAGGTTCTTCAAGAATTACGGAAACTTATGATAACAATAACCTTATTGAGCAAATAAATGAGTTTTATGATGAAGTTGAGAATCAGTGGAAATATTCTGGGAAACTTAGTATAACTTATAACAATAATCAGCCACAGCAAGCCTATTATTATTCATGGAATGATTCGTTAAACGACTGGGAAAATATATACTTTTATGATGTTTATTACAGCCCTGCAAACGATACTATAATTTTATTGTTGAAAATTAATCAAGATGGTAACTGGGTAAATAATATCAAAGAAATTTATACTTATATCCAAAATTTCAATAATAGTTATACATTATTTTACTGGGATAATTCTATAAGTGATTGGATACCAATAAAACGTGAATTAAATTCTGAAATAAACGGGCAATATGAAACTATTGAACAAACATGGGATAATTCATTATCAAACTGGCTAAATTTTGGCCGAACCAGTTATGAAGTTAATGGCTATGGAAACACTGTATGGGGGATGTTTGAATTATGGGAAAATAATAACTGGAAACCTTATCAACATGTTACATCCTACCCATCTCATTATTATTCAACTATTCCAATATATGAAAATAGCGAGTTGTATGATAATATCAACACAAACTGGGATTATTATAAGTTTCAAGCTCATTTTATTCAACAAACTATTACATATACAGAAAATAATTTCTTAAAAACTTTTGAAATATACCCAAATCCGGCTCATGAATTTATCTTTTTAACATCTAATGACAACATAAACCATTTATCAATCTATACATTAGATGGTAAATTGATCTATCAATCAATTCCAAATTCGACAGAGTTAAAAGTAAATATACAAGATTTTGAAAATTCTATGTATATAATGAAAATATCTGTGAAGGATGAAATTAAGTATATAAAATTTATAAAACAATAACATACCTTTCCATACAAAGTTTTTGGGGCTATATTTTTTATAGCCTCTTTTTTTATATTAACTTAAATCTTATTTGACAAAATATTCATATCTTTACACTAATAATCAAATTGTAGTGATGAAAATAATTTATCTATTGATTTTCAATAGTTTTTAATGAAATGATTAAATATAAATCAATAGTAAATAAACTGAAAATAAACAGAAAAAATGTAAAATATTACTTTTATCTATCTATTTTCATTTATATAATAGGTATAGTTTTGTATTTAGTTGTCTCGTACTTTATATTAAAAAATGATTTATATAAAAACATTGATAATCTATTAAAAACTGCTGCAAACAGTGTAGAATATCTACTTCCAATGAATTATCACGACAGAGCTATTAATCGCAAAGCAGTCAATGAAATTGAGTTCAATGAAATGATGCAGTTGTTGAGCAATCAGGCAAGTAATCTGGGAGTTAAATACATATATTCTTTAGTAGAAAGCAATGGTAAACTATATTTTACTTCATCTTCTGCAACAAGTTACGAAATACGTACAGGACATAATTTAACCTATTACTGGCAGGAATATACGGAAGCTCAACCACAATTTTATGAAGCATTATCAACATTTAAAACAGTGTATATTGATTATACCGACCGATGGGGTACTTTCAGAACAATATTAATTCCGAAAGTTTCACCAACAGGTAATAAGTATCTTGTTGGTGCCGATATAGAAATAAGCTATATTGACCAGCTTATCTGGAAAGGTCTATTTGAAATATTGTTAAAAGCTATTTTTTTTACCTTAATCATATTGCCACTGTTTTATGTTTCTTATAAGTATTTTAAGATTACTAAAGAACAACTAAGCATTAGTTTGACACAAAAAGAACTTACGGCTCATCATGAAAGAGATTTACGAAAACAATCTCTTGAGAAATTCATTCAGATTGAAGAAAAATATGCTAAATTATTGCATATATCATATTTGCCATTTATTGTTATTGATAAAAGAGGGAAAATATATGAATATAGCGAAGCTTTTCTTGATTTTACGGGTAGATCATCTTATGATTTTCAAAACAATATTATCTTTACTTTTCCTTTCTTTTTTTCGGTCAATGATTTTGAGCAACTAATCGGTGAAATTGACAAACATAAAGCAATCAAGGATTATCCAATCACTTTATATACTAAAAAAGGCGAAACTAAATGTAAAGTTTCTGGATCATTATTAGAAAAACAAGACAAGAATAGCTATCTGTTGCTTTTTAAAGATTTTTCTGAAGAAAATAAGTACATAGAGCAAATTGCAAAAGCTAAATTATTTGCCGACGATTTGTCTCAACGGAAATCCTTATTCATTGCCAAACTAAGCCATGAAATGCGTACTCCACTTAATGTAATCATTGGTTTTCTAAATGTGTTAAAAGAAGGAAAGCTTGACAATGCTACAAGAATTGAGTACATCAATATTATTCAGTCAAATGCCGAACAATTGTTGCTTTTAATTAACGACGTTATTGATTTTTCGAAAATAGAAGCAGGTCAGTTTACCATAAAAGAAGAGCCCTGCCAGATTAATCTGATACTCGATCAATTTAAAATATGGCTCGAAGAAGAGATTAAAAATAAAAAATTGTCTGTTGAAATAAATGTTAATAAAGGACTTACAAATGAAGAGGCAATAATTATTTCCGATGAATTGAGAATTAAACAGGTGTTGAATAATTTATTAAACAATGCTTTAAAGTTTACCGAAAAAGGTAGCATTAATTTGGGCTATTCATTAACAAATGGTTTTTTGGAATTTTATGTTAAAGATAGCGGTGTTGGAATGACAAAAGATGACATTCAAACAATTTTTAACTATTTTATTCAAGGCACTGAAGGAAAAAAATCTTCTCATAAAGGTTATGGGCTTGGTTTAGCAATCAGTAAACGAATTGTTGAATTAATGGGTGGTTCTATATGGGTAGAATCTGAACCAGGTAAGGGTACGCATTTTTATTTTACTATACCCTATAAGATTTCTCATGTAACCAATAAAGAAACTTTTTCGATATGGAATTTTGATGTTTTAATTGCCGATAACGATAAGTTAACTGTTGAACTACTTAGTAGAATTATTCAAAGTCATGGAGCTAATGTATGGAATGTTGAAAGCTATGAGCAATTGATTGAGACAGTTGAACGAATAAAAGAAATAAGATTTGTTGTTTTTGATTTTGATTTCCCAATACCTAATATTGCTCAATTTGTAAATTATCTAAAAAGAAAAGAAAAAATTAAGATTATAGGTATAAGCTCTAATATCTATTTAATCAATATTAATAAAACAAACAATATTGGATTTGATGGCTTTTTAGCAAAACCATTTGCAAGAAAAGAATTTGAAATGCTCATCAATAAATTTTTATAATTCAATATTCAATTGTTTCAAGTATTGAAGTAACTTTTTGGGCTTTATGTTTAATGCATCTATTGTTAAATTGGCTTTTGAATAAAACTGTTCTCTATAGATTAAAGTTTTTTCAATCCAATTAAGCAGTTCATCTTCAGTTGTAAATTGCTGTATTAACGGGCGGTCTTTCGAAGAACATCGAATACGCGTAAGAATGTGTTCTGGTGCTAATTTTAGGTAGATTACGAAACCATTGGCAAGCATAAGCTCCATATTGTTATTATAGCATGGTGTTCCGCCACCTGTAGATAACACAAAGTGTATGTGATTATGAATAATTTCTGATAATGCCTCCTGTTCATATTTTCTGAACGTGTCATCGCCGAAGTGTTTAAAAATCTTAGTTATGCTTGTTTGCTTCTTTTGAACGATATAGTCATCTAAATCAAAAAAAGGAATCTGCAAATGTGTGGCTAAATTTTTGCCAAAGGTTGATTTACCGCTGCCCATGAAACCAACTAGAAAGAGTTTCATAAATCAAGTTTCATTTGCTCAATTTGATCGGGATCAATGGGAATAGAATTGTCGTTTACATCTGGAAGAGAAGTAGCAGACAATATTTCGTCTATTTTTATTTCTTCGATAACAGGCTTTGGTTCTTCTTTTTTAATAGGCTCTAACCATGTAAACTTTCCTATCTGATAAGGACTTATTCTTTTTCCAATAGCTTTATCATTCTTTATACCGATAAAGCTTTCTATGTCAATAATGTCTTCAGGGCGATTTTTGTGTTTTCCACCATAGGTAACTTGTAAACGCGGATACGTATCTATAGAAAAATCTATGAGCTTGGTTTTGGGATGTTCATTTATTACTTTTACAAGTTTGTCGGTCGAGTCAGGTTTAAAGCGTTTGATGTAATAATAGCCACTTTCGCCATCGTAATAAATGAGCGTAATAATTCTATTGGGTTGATATTTTTCGATAAAAATCATATCATCTTCAAAATGAACATCTATATCGGGAGGATAGGTTTTGTAACATCCCGATTGGGTTAAAATAAGAATCTTATCGGATGGCTGAAACCAACCTAAATCTTTTCCGTTTTCGTTTGTGTTTAAGCGTTTTACTTGCTCATCATAGAACAAATGTATTCCTTGTGTTTGTACTTGTATTTGTTCTTTTAATTGAATTTTATGAACATCATGGCGGGTAATCATGTTCCCTTGAGCCGAACGTCCTTTAATGGCATAATCTGCAAAATTTACCTCAAACACAAGTTTTTTTAGCTTAGGTTTAGGTTTAAGGATTACTTTTATTATTTCTGTTTCTCCATTTTTATTTGCTGAGAACCATAAAATCTTGCTTCCTTCTTTTCCTTGTGTGGCCTGATAAAATTTATCTCTGTTTACTCCGGTTACGTAAAAACGTTTTAAGTAAACAGGGCCATATTTTCCATCACGGTATAAAATATGATATACCGTATTTTTATCGTTTTTCTGAAATACTGCTACATGGATAATATCTTTTCCAATAAAGGCCTTATCGCTTACTTTAGTAACAATGTAGTTGCCGTTGCTCATAAATACAATAATATCGTCTATATCAGAACAATCGCATACAAATTCATCTTTTTTTAAGCCAGTGCCAACAAAACCTTCGGAACGATTAACATACAGTTTTGCATTTGCTATAACTACACGGGTTGCTTCAATGTTTTCAAAACTTCTTAATTCTGTCTTTCGTTCTTTACCTTTGCCAAATTGCTTTTTAATTTGTTTGAAGTACTGAATGGTATAGTCAACAATATGTTCCAGATGATTTTTTACTTCGTCTATATTGCTTTCGATTGTTTTGATATGTTTATCGGCTTCAAAGGAATTGTATTTCGATATTCTTTTTATGTGTAGTTCGAGTAAGTGGATGACATCGTCATTGCTAATAGGCTTTTTAAGATATTTTTCATAAGGTTGAAGTGATGAGTAAACTGTATCAACAACCGAATCCCATGTTTCACAGTCTTCTATCTTTCTATAGATTTTATTTTCGATAAATATTTTTTCGAGTGAGGCAAAATGCCATTCATCTTCAAGTTCCTGAAGCTGTATTTCGAGTTCTTTTTTTAGTAATTGCAGTGTTCTGTCGGTACTTGCTTTAAGAATATCGGTAACTCCAATGAAAATTGGTTTGTTTTCACTAATTACGCATGCATTGGTGCTTAGGGTTATTTCGCACAAAGTAAATGCATATAATGCATCTATCGTTTTGTCGGGGGAAACGCCGGGTGCTAACTGTATAATGATTTCAACATTTTCGGAAGTATTGTCGTCAATTTTTTTGATTTTGATTTTACCTTTATCATTTGCTTTGATGATAGATTCAATAAGCTTATCAGTTGTTACGCCGTATGGTAAGTCGTTTATTACTAATGTTTTTGCATCAAGTTTTTTAATTTTTGCACGAACTTTAATCGAACCACCACGTAAACCGTTGTTGTAGCGTGATACGTCAGCCAGACCGCCTGTTGGAAAATCGGGGTAGAGTTCAAAAGGTTCTCCTTTTAAATAGGTGATCGAAGCATCAATTAACTCGTTGAAGTTATGTGGATATATTTTTGAAGCAAGACCAACAGCAATTCCATCAACTCCTTGGGCAAGGAGCAAAGGAAATTTAACGGGCAAAGTAACAGGTTCCTGGTTTCTGCCATCGTACGAGAGTTTCCATTGAGTCAATTTTGGATTAAAGAGTACTGTCTGTGCGAATTTTGAGAGTCGGGCTTCGATGTATCGAGGTGCAGCCGCAGGATCGCCGGTGTATATATTGCCCCAGTTTCCCTGTGTGTCTATGAGCAAATCTTTTTGCCCAAGCTGAACCAGTGCATCGCCAATGCTTGCATCACCATGTGGGTGGTACTGCATGGTATAACCAATAATGTTGGCTACTTTGTTGTATCTGCCATCGTCAAGGCGTTTCATGGCATGAAGAATACGCCTTTGTACGGGTTTTAGTCCGTCATCAAGATGAGGAACAGCACGCTCTAAAATAACATACGAAGCATAGTTAATCCACCAATCCTTATATAATCCAGAAAGCTTTGTTTCAGCTATTTGAATATGCCTTGATTCCGAATATTGAAGCTTGGATTCTTCGTTTATTTCGGTGTTGCCTAATTCTTCGTTATGTACATATTCTTCTGACATAGTTAATCTTCAACCAAAACTAAATTATTGATAATGAAATCTTGTCTTTCTGGAGTATTAGCTCCCATATAAAAGGATAGTAGCTGATGGATGGTATCGGATTTACTTAAAATAACTGGTTCGAGTTTCATCTCTTTACCAATGAATCTTTTAAATTCATCGGGAGAGATTTCACCTAATCCTTTGAATCGTGTTATTTCGGCATTTTTGCCCAGTTCAATTAATGCTTTTTCTTTTTCTGCTTCGCTATAGCAATAGATAGTTTTTTGTTTGTTGCGTACTCTGAACAAAGGGGTTTGTAATATGTACAGATGCCCATTGCGTATAAGATCGGGATAGTATTGCAAAAAGAATGTGATAAGGAGTAAGCGAATGTGCATACCATCGGCATCGGCATCGGAGGCAATTATAACGTTGTTGTATCTTAGGTTATCAATTCCTTCTTCAATGTTCAGAGCAGCAATGAGCAGATTAAGTTCTTCATTTTCGTATATAATGCGTTTGGGTTTGCCAAAAATATTTTCTGGTTTGCCTCGTAAACTAAATACTGCTTGAGTATTGACATCTCTGACTTTTGTTATGGAACCACTTGCAGAATCTCCTTCGGTAATAAACAAGGTAGATTCAAGCTTGCGTTCGTGATTGGTGTTGAAATGTATGCGGCAATCTCTTAATTTTTTATTGTGTAAACTAACGCGTTTGGCTGTTTCGCGTGCCTTTTTCTGAACTACTGCAATGGCTTTACGTTCTTTTTCAGATTCTAAAATTTTATTGAGTAATATTTCGGCAGTTTGAGGGTTCTTGTGTAGATAATTATCTAATTGTTCTTTGATAAAATCGCTAATAAACTGACGAATACTGGGGCCATTGGGACCAACATCTTTCGAACCAAGTTTTGTTTTGGTTTGCGATTCAAACATGGGTTCTTCGATGCGAATGCTAAGGGCAGCAATAAGCGACATTTTAATATCGGAAGCATCGAAATCTTTTTTGTAAAATTCGCGTATGGTTTTTGTAAATGCTTCTTTAAAAGCTACTAAATGAGTTCCACCTTGAGTTGTGTGTTGTCCGTTGACAAAAGTAAAATATTCGTCAATATAACTGTCGCCATGAGTAAAAGCTATTTCAATATCTTCACCTATTAAGTGAATGATGGGGTACAGTGGGTCCGTGTTCAAATTTTCGTTAAGTAAATCAGCAAGCCCGTTCTTTGATACGAAATGTTGATCGTTAAATTTGATTGTCAAGCCACGATTTAAGAATGTATAATTTCTAATCATGGCTTCGAGATACTCTAAACGAAAGCTGAAAGATTCAAACAACTCTTCATCTGGTACGAAAATAACTTCTGTGCCGTTAGGCTCGGTTGTCAATTCCTGGCTTTCTTTTACCAATAGCCCTTTACTAAATTCCAGTTCTTTGCATTGCTTATCGCGGTATGAACGTATGATGAATTGTTCAGACAAGGCATTAACAGCTTTTATCCCTACGCCATTTAATCCGACAGATTTTTTAAAAACTTTTGAGTCGTATTTGGCACCCGTATTCATTTTTGTGGCTACGTCCATCAGCTTCCCTAATGGGATGCCACGCCCATAATCACGAACACGCACTTGCTTCTCTTTAACTTCAATTTCTATAATCTTTCCAAATCCCATGGCAAACTCGTCAATGGAGTTATCTACAATTTCTTTTAGCAGAACATAAATTCCATCGTCACGTAAACTACCATCGCCGAGCTTTCCGATATACATGCCGGGTCGTTTGCGGATATGTTCCCGCCAGTCAAGGGTTTTAATGCTATCTTCTGAATAGTTTTCGAGCATCGTAAAAAATTTCGACAAAGATAATGGAAATTAGCCTTATTTCTATATTCCAAAGTATTTTTTTATGCACAGATTTATTGACAATGTTATTTTATCCTGATGTTTTTCGATACCTAAGTACAGCCAATGCCATCGTAGCCACAGCTAAAACTGAAACAGAAATAAAATGCGGTAAAATATCTATAAACCCGCTTCCTTTAAGCAATATCATTCGCATCACAGAAACATAATAAGCAAGGGGATTTATCTTATTGATGTATTGAATCCAAGACGGCATGCTTTCTAAACTGGTAAACAGACCGCTTAATAAAATAAATACCATTAAAAAGAAAAATGAAACCAAAGTAGCCTGCTGCTGATTATCAACCAAGGTAGAAACAAACAAACCCATCGATAAGAGCACTATCATATAAACGCCCGAAAAGGCAAAGAGCAAAGGCAGACTTCCGGCCAAAGGTATATCGTACACTAATTTACCAATAGTAAGCCCAAGAGCAAGTTCAAATAATGCTAAAATCCAGAAAGGGAGAAGCTTGCCTACAATGAACTGATATTTTTTGATAGGTGTAACATTTAATTGTTCAATGGTTCCGACTTCCTTTTCGCGTACAATATTCAAAGCACCCAGCAAAAAGCTGATTAGCGTTACTAACATCACCAGCACACCCGGAACCATATATTTTTTATAATTAAAATCGGCATTGTACCAATATCGTGGAATAATATTAATGGTTTGCACGGGCATATGACTTGCTTGCTTTACAAAAAAATCCTCATTCTTAAGCGAAAGAAATATTTGTTGCACATACGAATATGAAATTGTGGCGTTCACGGAGTTTATAGCATTTATTATTACCTGAATTTTTAGCGGATAAGCATTAGACTTGAGCTTTTTTTCAAAATCTTTTGGAATGACTACCGCTGCCGTTATTTTATTTTCATCAATGGCTTTGATGGCAGAGTTTACAGACGACATATTTTCGCTTACAATAAAATAGTCGGTACCACGTACTTTCGTTATAAATCGTTGCGAGAAAGTGCTGTGGTCGTAGTCAACAAAAGCAATGCGAATGTTTTTCATCTCGTAGGTCGCTGCATTTACTAAAATGAGTAACTGAACTATCGGAATTACAAAGAGAATAGGCAGCATCATTCGGTTACGAAAAACCTGAATAAACTCCTTTTGCATTATAAACAAAATCACTCGCATTACATCAAACGGGATTTATACTTTTTAATACTCAGAACAATAAAAAGCAACATCATTCCTGCAATAACAACAAAATCTTTCCAAAGCTCAGCTAAACCATTCCCTTTTAGCATAATACCTCTTAAAGCTTCGATAAAATAACGAGGTGGCATGATAGCTGAAAAATATTGCAACCATTTGGGCATGTTTTCAATAGGAAAAATGAAACCAGACAGTAAAATAGTAGGTAGCATCAGTGCTACAAGCGAAATCATCATAGCTATTTGCTGATTTGAAACAGATACAGAGATAAATATTCCAATAGTTAAAGCTAACATGATATACAATAAAGAAATTAAATACAATGTAAGAATACTTCCGTCAACCGGAACCTGAAACAAGAGATGTCCCAAAAGGAAAATAAAGCTGATATTGAGAAGCGAAAGAATAAAATATGGAATCACTTTCCCGACAATAATAGTGATGGGTTTAAGTGGTGTAACCAACAACAACTCCATAGAGCCATATTCTTTTTCTTTTACAATACTAACAGAAGTAAGCATCACAGAGATAAGCGTAAGGATAAGTGCAATAATTCCGGGGACAAACATCCACGAAGCCTGCAAAGTTGGGTTGTATAACATTTTTACTTCAGCCATAAACGGCGATGCTTGAACAGGTTGCCTGTTAATTTCCTGAGCAAATGCAGTAATCATGGCTGTTGTGTAATTAACTGCCATATTTGCGGTATTAGGTTCAGTCGCATCAGCAATAACTTGAACATCAGCTTTACCTTCTCTTGTTAACTTTTTCGAAAACTGTTCTTCAATGATGATAACTTCCTTTACAATGCCCTTTTTAAACAATAATTCTATTTCCGATTCATTGCTCAATACTGCATTCACTTTAAAGAAATCTGAAAAGGCCAACTTTGCAATCACTTTACGACTCATCTCATCGTTTGATTTATCCCATACACCAACGGATATAGATTTTAAATCGTTCGAAATGGCATAACCAAAAACAATCAACTGAATGGCAGGAATGGCAAACAGTACGAGCAATGTTCTCCAGTCGCGGAAAATATGCAGAAATTCTTTCTTTATGAATGCTTTTAGTTCGCCCATATCATCTTCTTACAATTTTTACAAATAAATCGTTAATCGTTTCAACGCTATATTCATTTTTTAGCTCTTGTGGAGAACCTATTGCTTTTATCTGCCCTTCGTTCATGATGCATACACGCTGACAATATTCTGCTTCGTCCATGTAATGTGTCGTTACAATTATTGTTGTTCCGTTTGCCGAAGCCTGGTAAATACTATCCCAAAAATCACGACGCACCTTAGGATCAACACCTCCGGTAGGTTCATCGAGAAAAACAATAGCCGGATTATGAATATTCGCCACAATAAAAGCAATTTTCTGCTTCCATCCTGGCGGAATTGCCGAAACACGCTTATCCATCAATCCTTTTAGATTGAAGTTTGTTTCTGCCCACTCAGCTCTCGATTTGATAGCTTTCATATTTAAACCATAAATCCCTCCGAAAAAGCGAATATTTTCATAAATAGTCAGTTCTTCGTATAATGAAAATTTCTGGCTCATGTAGCCAATAGTTCTTCGGATTTTTTCTGTTTCGGTATAAATATCATAACCGTTGACTTTCAACTCGCCTGATGTTGGCTTTAGCAAACCGATCATCATCTTGATAGCTGTGGTTTTACCGGCTCCATTAGCTCCCAATAAACCAAAAATCTCGCCACGCTTCACTTCAAAGGTCAAATGGTCGTTGGCCGTAAAAGATCCAAATTTTTTTACCAAATTTTTGGCAATGACAATATGTTGATTTTCTTTTATCATTTATCTTGCGATAACCATAAAAAGCAATCTTCGATAGTAGGTTTTATGGTATTTACCTGAATATTATCAAAATGTTTTACAAGTTCCTTTATCTCAAGTAGTGTTTTATTACTTGAGCAATGTAAGGTAGTTCCAAATCGGGTTAGGAAAGCCTCGGGCAGTTTATCTTTCAGAAAAGCCATGACTTTGTTCAGATTTTCGGATTTGATTTCGAAAATGTTCAACGGATAATTTTTCAAAACGTCCTCAGGAGAAGAAACAGATAGAATGGAGCCATCCTTAATAAAAGCCAGCCTATCGCACTGTAATGCTTCGTCCATATATGGTGTAGAAACAAAAACGGTAATTCCTGCTTGTTTATATTTTTTGAGCATTTCCCAAAACTCAACGCGTGAAACTGCATCAACTCCTGTGGTAGGCTCATCTAGAAATAACACTTCGGGCTTGTGTATCAGAGCACACGAAAGAGCCAGCTTCTGTTTCATTCCACCTGATAAATGGCCGGCCTTTCGTGTTTTAAAAGGCTCGATCTGCTTATAAATTGGTTCAATCAACGAATAATTTTCCGCTATGGTTGTACCAAATATCCTGGCATAAAACTGTAAATTCTCTTCAACTGATAAATCAAGGTAAAGTGAAAAACGTTGAGGCATATAACCTACAACTTTTCTGATATTGAAGTACTCTTTGACCACGTGTTTTCCCATGACATACGCTTCACCACTATCAGGCAAGATTAATGTCGTTAGGATACGGATAAGTGAAGTTTTTCCGGCGCCATCAGGCCCTATCAATCCGAATATTTCACCCTGGTCAACAGATAAACTGATTCCCTGCAAAGCCTTTACTTCGCCATACGATTTTGAAATATTTTGTAGTCCAATAGCCTCCATATTATTTAAAGCGGACATCACCCAGCATGCCAATTTTTAAACTTCCATCGTTTTTAACTTTAATTTTAACTGCATAAACAAGATTTTTACGCTCATCGCGATTCTGAATAATTTTAGGCGAAAACTCCGATTGTGAAGAAATCCATGAAATCACACCGGGATATTCTATCAGATTGCCTCCATTATCAACAAAAACACGCACATTTTGTCCCAATTTCACTTGCGACAATTGCTCTTCGTCAACATAAGCTCGCAATGTCAAATAATCGAGTTTAGCAACTTTTATTAAAGTTTTTGGAGGAGCGACATATTCCGATTCTTCTACGTACTTTTCCAAAACAGTTCCATTAATTGGCATTTTAATATAACATTTTGAAAGTTGATCTTCCAGTTGCTTAATCTGAAATGTCATTGCTTCTAATTCGCTTGATACAGAAAGGTTTTGTGTTTTAATATTCTCTATCTGTTTATCTAACACATCAATATTGTGGATAATATCGTCCAATTGCTTTTGTGTTGCAGCATTTTCACTTACGAGTTTTGAAAAACGTTCTTTTTCTTTTAATAAATTTTTCTTTTGCTCATTTAGTACATCTATCTGCGTAGTAATATTAGAATATTTGGAAGAAATAGATTTGTACTGTGCTTTTAGTTGTTCTTTTTTCAGATACAATGAAGTTGTATCTATAATTCCAAGACATGAACCAGAATCGTATAACAATCCTTCTTCTACTGTCCATTTTATAAGCGATCCCTGAACTTGTGCCGAAACTAAAATTTCTGTAGCTTCGAACTGCCCATAAGCGTCGGGTGTATTTTCATTGTCTGAACAAGAAACCAAAGTCGAAATAACAGCTAAAGTAAAAATTTTTATCTTATTCATAATTCACTATTTTATACCGGTTAATATTTTGTATGATTGAATGTAGTATTGTTTTTCAATTATATGTTTTTTTATTTTTATCAAAGCCTGTGTTTTGGCATTCAAATCGTTTAGATAGTCTGTTATTTTTGCTGTTCCATTAGATAATTTCGCACTACTTGACTTCAAAATATTTTCACGAAGCTGAATTATTTCTTTGTCTTTTTCAATCCATTTTTCAGTTTTTTGGATATTAGCTATAAGTTCATTCGACTGAATTTTAATATTTTGTAAAAACAATTCTCGTTCGTTATTGATAGAATGCCGATTTATTTCAGCTATTTTCTTTTCTTTAGTGCTTTTTCCCCAATCGTAAAGAGTAAAAACCATTTTAGCTCCTACTAAATAAAAAGTGCTGAATTCATTAGAAAGCATATTTAATCCCGGTTTTCCATAACCAGCCTGACCAAAGGCATACAATAGCGGCAATCTGGATTTTGAAGCCAACTCAGCACTGATATTACTCATATTTTCTCTTTTTTCATATAGCACTAGTTCATCTCGCTTGATGGTGTCAGAAATAATAATTTGTTCGTCCTCATAGCTTACCGATTTGTTTCTTAAATCCAATGTAGTAAGTACTTCAATATTGGTTAAAATATTCTCACTGACTATATTCAGAGATTCCAATTGTTGCTCTATTTTAAGTATTTCGACTTTCAGGAGATCTAAATCTGTTGATGTTGCCAAGCCACCATTTATTAATTTTTCTAGTTCGCTGTATTTTTTCAACAACACATTTTTTTGTTCAAACAACTGATTTTTGGTTTTACTGTATATCAAATAAAAATAAACCCACTTATTGAGTAAATCCTTCTGTGCAGTCAAATTCAGCTTTGATTGTAATGCTTCTATCTGCGAAGACAATGCATCGCGTTTGTTCTTAATGTTAGTCATGGATGCATCGTATATTACCTGATTGGCTTCAAGTGCTATTTTATATTGATCTCTGTCCAACGAAGGTATGGTAACATAAGGAATAGAAATAGGCAATTGTGTAACGTCACTCTGGTAAGTAACTTGTGAAATAAGATTGAACTGAGGTAAATAAGAAGCGTTATTGATTTTATTTCTTAATTTAAAAACAGAATCAGCATTTGAAGCATTATCTTTAAGCTTGTAATTTTGTTCTAAACTTTGCAATAACTGATTAAAAGATACCACATTCTGTTGCGAATAGCTAGTAATATAAAGAAATAGAAGTACTATAAATATTCCTTTGCTCATAATTTCAATGCTTTTTTTATAAATTCATAAACTAGTTCTTTGCGTTCTATGATAAATTGTTTGTATTGTTCTTCATTTTGATTAAATAGTAACGACGTGATGATTGGTTTAGCTACAACAGGGAATATACACATGGATAATATGTTTATAATCAGATGTTTAGGAGGATAATATTCTCCTCCTGATTCTTTTATTTCATTTTCAAAAATTGATAATAATAATGGAGGATTTATACCTAAAGATGTGATGATGTCAACGAAATTCTGTGGTCTTAGGGAAAGTTCGTGCAAAATAAATATAGGAATATGTGGATGTTTTAACAACATTTCTATATAATTATCAATAAGATGCTTAATTTTTTCCCGAAATGGCATGTTTGACGCCATTGTTTGCATAATATTTGGAATAAATTCAATGAATGCTTGCCTAAAAATGGCTTGAAATAAAAATTCTTTTTTTCTGAAATAATAATGTAGTAAGGCTTTATTAATTCCTGCTTCATTGGCAATATCCTGCATGCTCGCTCCGTCAAACCCTTTTTCTATAAATATTTTTTTTGCAGCATCAAGAATTTTTATTTCTGTCTCTGATAATGTGTGAGTTAGAATATTTACCATTTAGTTTAACTATTTAGTTTAACCATTTGGCAAATATAGAAAGTCCTATTATATTTTCCAAATATTTTTTCACAATGTTTTCATTTGTTTCTTACCGAATTATTATCTAATTTTAAGCACAATTTGAATTACCATGAGTACATTAAAAATAGGTGATAAAGCTCCTTATTTTGAAGGAATTGACCAGCACGAAAAAAAAATAAGCTTAGATGATTTTAAAGGTAAAAAGTTGGTGTTATATTTTTATCCAAAAGACAATACTCCTGGTTGTACAGCAGAAGCATGCGATTTAAGAGATAATTACCATTTTTTTTTGAAGCAAAACTATGCTGTGGTGGGAGTTAGTGCCGACAGTATTAATTCGCACAAAAAATTTGCTGAAAAATATCAACTTCCATTTTCGCTGATTTCCGATCCCGATAAGAAGATTTTAACTGCTTATGAGGCTTTCGGTGAGAAAAAAATGTATGGAAAAACTGTTATGGGAACTATTAGAAAAACGTTTATTATTAACGAAGAAGGTATCATCGTAGAAATTATAGATAAAGTAGATACAAAAAATCATTCATCGCAAATTTTAAAGAAATAATTATATGGAAAAGAAAGACAAACAAGAAGTTTCTAAAGAAAAACTAAAAGCTCTACAGGCAACCTTAGATAAGATTGAAAAAGACTATGGCAAAGGTGCCATCATGAAACTGGGTGATGAAAGCTTTTCGAATATTGAAGTCATTCCTACAGGTAGTATAGGCCTTGATATTGCCTTAGGCATTGGCGGTTATCCAAGAGGAAGGGTTGTAGAAATCTTTGGACCCGAATCGTCGGGTAAAACAACGCTTGCCATTCATGCAATTGCTGAAGCTCAAAAAATGGGTGGAATTGCTGCTTACATTGATGCAGAACACGCTTTTGACAGAACTTACGCCGAAAAACTGGGTGTTGATTTGGATAATCTTTATATTTCGCAGCCAGACAATGGTGAACAGGCTTTAGAAATAGCCGATTATTTAATTCGTAGCGGTGCAATAGATATTATTGTGATTGATTCTGTTGCAGCTCTTACTCCTAAAGCTGAAATCGAAGGCGAAATGGGCGATTCAAAAATGGGATTACAAGCAAGATTGATGTCGCAAGCTCTTAGAAAACTTACTGCCAATATTAGTAAAACCAATACTTGCTGTATTTTTATTAACCAATTACGCGATAAAATAGGTGTAATGTTCGGCAATCCAGAAACAACAACGGGCGGAAATGCTCTAAAATTTTACGCTTCTGTTCGACTCGATATCAGAAAAATCAGCCAGCTGAAAGAAGGAGAAGATGCTACTGGTAACAGGGTGAAAGTTAAAGTTGTTAAAAATAAAGTTGCACCTCCATTTAAAAAAGCTGAGTTCGACATCGTTTTTGGTGAAGGAATTTCTAAAATTGGCGAAATCATTGATCTTGGTGTAGAAATGAACATCATCAAGAAAAGTGGTTCATGGTTTTCTTACAATGATATTAAATTAGGGCAGGGGAGAGATGCAGTAAAACAAATATTGACAGATAATGCCGAATTAATGAACGAAATCAGCCAGAAAATTAAAGAAGCCATTGCTTAATAATTAGAATGATATGAGGGGATACTGCATTTATTTCCTTTGGATAGTTGCTTTTTTTGTTGTTGCCTGTAGTTCAGAAAACAAACCAGAAACTGTAGTAGAAACAAACGATAGTATCAGTATAAAAAGCCTGACGGAAAAAATAAGAAAAAATCCGTTGAATGCTGAACTATTTTCACAAAGAGCAGACTTGTTCTGGAAACTGAATGAACCCGATAGCGCGGTTAATGACGCAGCCATTGCTTCACGATTAGACTCGCTCAACGATCGTTATGTGTTACAGTTGGCAGATTATTTATTGAGGGGATTCAAAAAATCAGACTCTGCTATTGCGTTGTTGCAACGATTTATAGAACGAAAGCCTCAATCGATAAGAGTTTTAACGCGAATTGGCAAATATTATAGCTATTTGAAAGATTATAAAAAGGCCAAAGAATACATTGACAAAGCCTTTACTCTTGATCCTCAGTTCCCGGATGCACATTTCGTTAAAGGTATGATTTTATATGAAACCAACCAGTTCAAAGAAGCAATCAAAGCCTTCTCAGAAGTCATTCAATACAATCCCGATGAATCGGAAGCTTATATGATGATTGGGCTTATTTATCAAGAACAAAACGACTCGCTTTGTATCCAGTATTATCAAACAGCAGCCAGATTAAAAGGTAAAGATCCACAACCTTATTACAACATGGCATATTTTTATCAGGAAAATAAACAGTATGCAAAAGCAATTGATTTGTACAATTACATTTTACGCAACATTGATAAAAATTATGCTGAAGCTTTTTTTAATCAAGGTTATATATTTATGGCCTACATCAAAGATTTTGACAGAGCATTAAAGTATTATGATTCAGTTCTTATACTGCAACCCAACAGAGTGGAAGCTATTTGCAATAAAGCATATTGTTACGAGCAATTGAAAGACTACACATCGGCCAGAAGCTTGTACATTAAAGCTAAAGCTATCAGTCCAAACTACGAAATTGCTATTAATGGATTAAACAGATTAGATAAGTTAAACAAATAACAATAAGAAAACAATGAAACGAATAGGAAACATTAGTTTTTTATTAGTGGCTGTACTTTTTGCATGCACCAATAACAGACCACAAGAGAAAAGTGTAACAAATCAAAGCATTTTTGATTCGTTGGCAAACCAACCTATTACAGAAACAGTTTTTACACCAGAGCTGTTATGGAAATTTGGTAGGGTAGGTGAATTCGATGTATCACCCGATGGTAAAAAGGTTGTTTATTCTATAACCCGTTATTCCATAGCAGCTAATAAGGGCTTTACTGATTTATTTGTTCAAAGTATTGATGGGGGCGAACCAATTCATTTAACAACCTTCGAAGGTTCAGAATTTAATCCTCGATGGAAACCTGATGGAAAAAAAATTGGCTTCATTGCAACCGAAAGCGGCGAACCTCAATTATGGGAAATTTATCCCGATGGTACAAATCCAAAGCAAATATCCAATATTTCAGGTGGAATTAATAGTTTCGAATATTCACCTTCTGGAAACAAAATTTATTATACAAAAGATGTTCAGATAAAGCCCACGTTATCAGAGATATATCCAGATTTGCCCAAAGCTAACGTTTATATGGCCGAAGACTTAATGTATCGGCACTGGGACCACTGGGAAGATGGTGCATACAGTCATATTTTTGTTGCTGATTTGGTCGGCGATTCAATAGCTAACAGCATGGATATCATGCCAGGCGAACCTTATGACAGTCCTTTATCACCATATTTTGAAACAAACGAAATTGCATGGAGTAACGATGGTAAATATATAGCCTATACATGCAAAAAATTGTATGGCAAAGAATATGCCATTTCAACCAACAGTGATATATATTTATATGACATTCAGACAAAACAAACCGTTAATTTGAGTGAAGGTATGCCAGGTTATGATAAATTTCCTGTCTTTTCCAACAATAACCGCTATATTGCCTGGATGAGCATGAAAACTCCCGGATACGAGTCCGATAAAATGAATCTTATGGTTTATGATCTGCAAACTAAGGAAAAAAAATGCCTAACTGAATATTTTGACCAAAATGCTTACAACTATCAGTGGAGTCAGGATGATAAGTACATATATTTTGTTTCGGAAATCAGAGGAACAAAACAGGTGTATTCTATCCATGTAGAAGAGCTATTTTCTGCTAATGCAAATGAAAAAGATAAGTTTGTAGTTGGTATAAAACAGCTAACTGATGGTTTACACGACATTATTGATATTAAATTGCGAAACAACACTATGGTTGCTACCAAGATGTCTATGACGTACGCGACAGAACTCTATTCTATTGACATCAACTCTGGAGAATTGAAGCAATTAACATTCACAAACAAAAACATCTATGATAAAGTAAAAATAGCCACTGTTCAGAAACGCTGGGTAAAAACTGTTGATGGAAAGCAGATGCTTGTATGGCACATACTGCCACCTGATTTCGATTCTACAAAAAAATATCCTGCAATTCTTTATTGTCAGGGTGGTCCTCAAAGTATGGTAAGTCAGTTTTTTAGCTATCGTTGGAATTTTCAGATAATGGCAGCCAACGGTTATATTGTTGTAGCACCAAACAGACGAGGGTTACCAGGTTTTGGACAGGAATGGAATGCACAAATATCCGGCGACTACGGTGGCTTAAATATGAAAGACTATCTTTCTGCAACCGACGACGCAAAAGCCTTGCCTTATGTTGATGCCAACAACTTTGGTTGCGTAGGAGCAAGTTATGGTGGTTTCTCTGTATATTGGCTTGCAGGTAATCATCAGAAAAGATTTAAAGCATTTATTGCTCATTGTGGAATGTTTAATTTAGAAAGTCAGTATGCAGAGACTGAAGAAGTCTTCTTTACCAATTACGACTTAGGTGGTCCTTTCTGGGATAAAAACAATAAAATAGCTCAGCGTAGTTATGCCAATAGTCCGCATCGTTTTGTTCAAAATTGGGATACACCCATTATGATTATTTCTGGAATGTATGACTTTAGGATTCCATATACCGAAAGCTTACAAGCATTCAATACAGCACAATTATTAGGAGTCCCAAGTAAATTGTTAATTTTTCCTGAAGAATCGCATTTTGTTTTAAAGCCTCAGAATAGCATTTTATGGCAGAGAGAATTTTTTGGCTGGCTTGACAGATGGTTAAAGCCTAAAGCATGAGAAAAAAGCCCC
>FWWL01002383.1_pt1 | contig 39399 bp, 29 predicted proteins | sample 2228331 | NCBI WGS metagenome assembly FWWL01 (sample SAMEA103939775, study PRJEB20133) | metagenome
GGCAGTTTGCCTCCATCTGCTGGGCATACAACCAGATCACCTGCCAGCGGGTCTTCTCCTTGGCATCGGTGCAGCGACGGTACCGTTGTTCAAGTTCCGCCACACTCAGGTGGGGATGGAGAGGGATCGGTTTTTGTGCCATGCCTTAGTATACACCTAAAGTTGGTATGAAAACGTTCGTCTACAAATTGCGTCCGACGCCTGCGCAAGCGGCATGCCTTGCCGAGACGCTGGAAACCTGCCGCCGGCTCTATAACCACGCGCTGGGCGAGCGCAAGACCGCGTATCACGAGCGCGGCGAGTCGATCGGCTTTGCCCGTCAATGCGCCAGCTTGCCCGCGCTGAAACGGACGTGGGCGTCACTGGCGCGGGTCCATTCCCAGGTCGTGCAGGATGTCCTGCGTCGGGTAGACCGCGCGTTTCAAGCGTTCTTTCGGCGCGTGAAAGCTGGCAAGCAGCCCGGCTACCCCAGATTCAAGGGCAAGGGCTGGTACGACAGCTTCACCTACCCGCAGTGGGGCAACGGCGTCACGCTGGACAATAAGCGGCTGGTTCTCTCCAAGATCGGCGCCATCCGGCTGCATACCGATCGACCACTGGAGGGCAGACCCAAAACCTGCACCATCGTTCGCAAAGCGGATGGCTGGCACGCGCACATCACGTGTGACGTTACACCGTCGCCGCTCCCCCCTACTGGCAACGCCGTCGGCGTCGATGTCGGGTTGGAGTCCTTTGCGACGCTGTCGAACGGCGAGCGGATCGCCAATCCGCGCTTCTATCGCGCCGCCGAGCGCAAACTGAAGCAGGCGCAGCGTCGGCTCTCCCGCCGTGTGAAGGGCAGCAAGCGCTACCACAAGGCGCGCGCGCTGTTGGCAAAAGCGCATCTGAAGGTCAAGCGGGCGCGACAGGACTTCGCGCACAAGGTTGCCCGCGCGCTGGTCACTGCGTATGAACATATTGCAGTTGAAAAACTGAATATTCAGGGCATCGCGCGGAACCGTCACCTTGCCAAATCGATCTACGACGCTGGATGGGGTCTCTTCCTGAACATCCTGCGCGCCAAGGCTGCAAGCGCCGGGCGCGTCGTGGTGGAAGTCAACCCTGCCGGAACGTCGCAACGGTGCGCGCAGTGCGGCGAGCCGGTTCCCAAACGGCTTTCCGATCGCTGGCACTCCTGCCCGTATTGCGGGTGTGAGGCGCATCGCGATCACAATGCCGCACTCAATATTTTGCAGAAGGGCGGGGGCGCCGCCTTCGGGGAGGCTCTGCCGGTGGGCGGGCCGCAGAACCGAGAACCCCACCGGCGGTAGCCGTGGGAGTGTCAGAAATCGTTCATTTTTTTGTCTGGTCACATAACAAAATTGTCAGATAAAGACCGATCTGGTTCAGGCTTTGTGCTATACTGCAACCAGTATGTGTCTCGCCGTGGAGGTTCTCTGTGTCTGTGTTACCCTCGCTTTCAGTCGTTATTTGCGCCAGCGCTGGCGATCAGCTCGAGCAGACGGTAGCTGCGGCAACGGTTGCCGCAGCTCGTCACAGCGCTGAATACGAAGTTGTCATTGCGGCTGGCCCTGTCGCTGCCGAATCCGCTGCGCGCGCGGCGGCAGCCCGCCCGCTGGTGTATGCCACCTATCATCGCCAACCGCGACCGTCTGCTTATCTGTTACGTGATGCGTGCGCGCTGACCAGCGGTGAACTGATTCTGGCCCTCGACGCTGCTACTCCTCCTTCTGCCGCAGCGATCGAACGGCTGCTGTCTGCTTACAATGGGCAGGATGTGATCGCCGGCATGCGGACGCCGATGCCTTCCCATCCGGTGCAGCGCGCTCATATCGCGCTCTTGCGGCGCATTCTGGTTAGCGATCAGGTCGATCCGCTCTTGCCGCTGGCCCTCTTTCGGGCCGAGCTGATTGATCTCCTCCCCGGCGATGGTGAATTAGCGCCGCCGCTTGCTCATCTCTATGCGGTTGCCCGTCGGCGCGGCTACACGACGATGCAGATCGCGTTGCCGGCGCAGGGCGCGCCTGCCCATCAGCCGCGTCTGTCTGAGCTGGCGTCGCTGGTGGCGCAGGGGCCAGCCCGCGGCGCCTCACCGGCCCTTGGCGCGCTGGTGGTCGTGGGCAGCCTCTGGCTGTTGCTCCGCCGTCGTCGCTAAAACGCAGTGAAACGGGCGCAACCCGATGCTGCGCGCGCGCGTCTATATAATTTAGAGACAACGGTAACGATCGGTTTGCGAGACTAATTGAAAGAGGTGCGTGATGAGTCAGTCTGACCAGAAACCCGATCAGACGCCCGACCTCGGTGCTGAGCTGCGCGAGCTGGGTCAGCAGATCGAGACGGCGCTGCGCAGCGCGCTTGAGAGTGAACGTGCCCGCCAGTTGCAACAGGAATTGCTCGCCGGTTTGCAGCGCGTCGGTGAACAGGTGCAATCCGCTGTGAAGGTGATCGCGGATAGTCCTCAGGTACAGGAACTGGCTGAACGCGGGCAGCAGACTCTGCATCAGATTCAACAGAGTCAGGCTGCGCACGATCTCCAGCAGACTCTGGCCAAAGGGATTGCGCAACTCAACGAGCAGTTGGCCGAGTTTATTAAGCGAATGCAAACGCCGTCGGGTGGCGAACCTGCTACCGGCGAGACGACCCGGCTCGACAAGGATGACTTCTAGGCCTGAGGCTCCGCATCCGGTCAGCGCCACTGCGCTGCAACAGGCGCAGTGGCGCTGCGTATCTGGAGGTGTGTGGTGTGTGGACGGTACACCCTGGCCGTAGCTGCTGAACGGCTGGCGACCCGGTTTGCGGCGCCGCAACCGATCGAACTGACGCCGCGCTACAACATTGCCCCTACGCAACTGGCGCCGGTAGTGCGCGCAAGCGCAACCGGGCGTGAGATTGTCTTGTTGCGCTGGGGACTGATCCCGGCCTGGGCAACCGATCCAGCAATCGGAGCGCGGATGATCAATGCCCGCAGCGAAACCGCGCTGGAAAAACCTGCCTTTCGGACGGCATTTCGCCGTCGTCGCTGCCTGATCCCGGCCAGCGGCTTCTACGAGTGGCAAACCACTGCTGCCGGAAAACAACCATTCTATTTCACGCCGGTTGGCGATGATCTGATGGCTTTTGCCGGTCTCTGGGAGCAGTGGCGAGCGCCCGATGGCGCAGTGATCGAGAGTTATGCCATTCTGACCACCACCGCCAGCGCCGAGGTCGCGCCGATCCACGAGCGGATGCCGGTCATCATCACCGCCGATGTCACTGACCTCTGGCTCGACCCCGCCACCGATCCCGGTCGGCTGCTGGCCTACTGCCAGCAGCCGGCGCCGATCGCTCTGCGCTGCTATCCGGTGAGCAGCGCGGTAAACAATGCGCGCAATGATCATCCGGCCCTGATCCAGCCGCTGGCGCTCTGAGCAAGATTTGGTTGCGTTGCCGGTAACAGTCGTCGCTTCTGCCCCCTATTCGCCCGCCATGATCCGCTCATACGCCGCGCGCAGCTCAGCCGCCGCCTCATTGCTCATCGGCAGCAACGGCAGGCGCACGGTCGTTTCAGGCAGGGAACTCGTCCAGTTGAGCGCCGCTTTCAGCGCGGGCGGGGTATTCAGCGGATCGATCAGATCGCGCACTGCGCTGAGCCGGGCCTGCGCGGCTGAGACATCGCCTCCGGCCTGGAAAGCGTCGAACACCGCGCGCGCCAGGTGGGGAAAAGCGCTGGAGAGGGCTGTGATGGCGCCCGCGGCGCCGCCGGCCAGCGCGCGCGCGATCAGGCGGTCGCTCCCGGTGAAGATGCGCAGTTGCGGATAGCGATCGATCAGCATCCGGGAATGCTCCCAATCGCCACTGCTGTCCTTTAGCCCGTAGAACTGGCCGGGATGGCTTTCGAGCAGGCCATCGATAATCGTCGTGGTTATCGGCACCCCGGTCACCTGTGGAATATGGTAGAGCATCACCCGCGCGTCGGGGGGAAGCGCATCGCAGAGCGCGCGGAAGTAGGCGAGAATGCCGGTTTCGCTCGGTTGCTTGATGTAGAAGGGTGGCATCACCAGAATGGCGTCTGCATTCAGATCAATTGCTGCCCGGCTGAGCGCGATCGTATCGGTCAGCGCCGCGCATCCGGCGCCGGCGATCACGCTCAGGTTGCCCCGGTTGCTCATAATGATCTCCAGCGTCCGGATGCGTTCAGCCACGCTCATTGACGGTCCCTCGCCGGTAGTGCCAAGCGCCAGCACGCCGTGTAAACCGCTTTCGGCCAGGAACTGGAGGTATGCCGGCAACCATTCGTAATCGACCGGACCGACGTCACTGACAAAGGGGGTAAGCATTGCGCTGATGATGCCACGGATCTCTGCCATAATCAGTTCTCCTTCCGCGCCGACGTTGCTCGGGCGCTTTCTCGAAATGACATCCGGCGTCTCGTTCAGGGTGCTTTGGCGCGACGCGCTATCAGATGCGCCAGGACTGCCGCTGTTCCCGTCGAGACGTTGCTCTGCAATGTCTCGACAACATGATGTTCATTGACTCTACCACACTTTGCCGCTGATCGAAGATCGTGTAGAATCAACTGGCGACGACTGGTAACGGGCATACGTTGAAGAAGGCAAATATGAAAGGTCTTATCCTGAGTGGCGGCAAAGGCACCCGGTTACGCCCTATCACCTACACGAGCGCCAAACAGCTTGTGCCGGTTGCGAACAAGCCGGTGCTCTTTCGGGTGATCGAAGCGATTCGTGACGCCGGTATTACTGACATCGGCATCGTGATCGGCGATACCGGCGATGAGATCCGATCAGCAGTCGGCAATGGGCGACGGTGGGGCGTGCAGGTTACCTACATCCCGCAGGAAGCGCCGCTCGGTCTGGCCCATGCGGTCAAGATCAGCCGCGACTTTCTCGGCGATGAGCGGTTTGTGATGTTCCTGGGCGATAACTGCATTCAGGGTGGCATCAGCCCGCTGATCGAGCAGTTTGGGCGCAGCCACTACAATGCCCAGATCGTGTTGAAGAAGGTCAGCGATCCGCGCTCATTTGGTGTGGCTGAACTTGATGATGAGGGGCGCGTGGTGCGGCTGGTCGAGAAACCTCGTGAACCGAAATCAGATCTGGCGCTGGTCGGCATTTATATGTTTGATCACCACGTCTTTGAGGCAGTCGAGGCCATTCGACCCTCTGCGCGCGGCGAGCTGGAGATAACCGATGCCATTCAGTGGCTGGTGAGCAACGGCTATAACGTCTACCCCTACATCCACGAGGGCTGGTGGATCGATACCGGCAAGAAGGACGATATGCTCGAAGCCAATCGGCTGGTGCTCGAGGAGCTGGAACCGAAAGTGCAGGGGTATGTTGATCGCGACTCGCAACTGATTGGCAAGGTGATCATCGAACCCGGCGCCGAGATTATCAATAGCACCATCCGCGGGCCGGCGATCATCGGCGAGCACACCCGGATTGTCAATGCCTATGTGGGGCCGTTTACTTCGATCTACCATCATTGCCAGATCGAAGAGTGCGAAATCGAGCACAGCATTGTGCTCGAACATTGCACGATTCGCGGTCTGCCGCATCGACTGGAAGACAGTCTGATCGGGCGGAATGTTGAGATTGGCCGTAGCCCGCTGCGTCCCAAGGCGTATCGCTTCATGCTCGGTGATAACAGTTCGGTGGGCGTGCTCTAGCTGTGCGCCGGTGTTGGGTATGGGTGCTCCAGGTAGCGGTGGCGCACCTTTCTTCCTGATTGCCGGCGAGTATTCTACAAGAGCTGAAGCAAGGCTTCAGCTCTTCATCTACGTTCCCGCAACGCGGGAGCAGGGTGACCGATGAACCTGGATTTCATCAACGAGGCGCGATCTACTCGTCATGCGGCGCAATCGTGAGCCAGATCGCATACACCGCATTCTTCGCTACCCCTAGCTCGCGCGCAGTCTGGCGCACGGCCTCGCTTGCGCTCAGTCCCTGCGCGTGGAGCGAACGCAGATGCGCTGCGATGGTTGCCGGTTCAGCCGGCGCTGGTTGCGCGCGCACGCGCTGTTGATCGCGTTTGCGACCGCCGGTCGGTTCGGCGCCGGCGATCACAATCGTAAACTCACCGCGCGGCGGTTGGGCGGTAAAGCGCGCGATCAGCTCATCCGGCGTGCCGCGCGCGATCGCCTCGAAACGTTTGGTCAAATCGTTGGCCACTGCAAGCTGACGCTGCCCCAATACGGCGCCGATGTCGGCCAGCGCTTCCAGCAGCCGATGCGGAGTCTCGAAGCAGATCACGGTGAGCCTGAAATCGGCGATCTCACTGAGCAACGCGCGCCGCTCGCGCCGCTGGCGAGGCAGAAAGCCAATGAAGGCAAAGCGGTCGGTGGCCAGCCCCGATGCAACCAGGGCGGTCACCGGCGCGCTGGGGCCGGGCACCGGAACCACGGCATGCCCGGCGGCCAGACAGGCCTGCACCAGATCCTGTCCGGGATCGGCGATGGCCGGCGTGCCCGCGTCAGATACCAGCGCCACATCACCGCTCTCCAGCGCAGCCAGAATCTCGGCGCGGCGGGCAATCTTGTTGTGTTCGTGGTAGGAAAGACACGGCGTACTGATCTGATAGTGATCGAGCAGGATGCGCGTGTGGCGCGTATCTTCGGCGGCAATCAACCGCGCCTCGCGCAGCACGCGCAACGCGCGCAGGGTGATGTCTTCAAGATTGCCGATGGGGGTTGCCACCAGGTAGAGCGTGCCCATATTCCATCACCGCGCCGAACGGCGCGCGCTGAACTGGTCGCGCCAGTACTCCAGCACTTCAGCTACGATCTGCTCAATCCCGATTTCGGGTTGCCAGCCGGTGACTGCGCGCAATTTCCGGTTATCGCCCTGCAAAATCGGTTCATCGACCGGGCGCAGACGAGCCGGATCAACCTCGATCTGCACCGGCACTCGACCCATGGCGACGACCATCTCGACAATATCGCCAATGCGCACGGCCTGACCTGAACAGAGGTTATACACTTCACCCGGCGGGCTATGCTCGAGCAGCAACCATAATGCTCGCGCTACATCGCGGGTGTGGGTAAAGTCGCGTTTGGGCGAGAGATTGCCCACATACAAGATCGGCGGTTGTCTGCCCGCCTCGATCAAGGCCATCTGTCGACAGAAGGTCTGGATCGAACAGCGATCGCCCTGCCGCGGGCCGACGTGGTTGAACGAGCGGGTGACGACCACGTGCAGCCCATAGCTGGCGTGATACTGCAAACCGGTCAGCTCCGCAGCCACTTTGCTCACCCCGTATGGGCTGGTTGGGCGAAGGGGATGATCTTCGCGGATGGGCACCTCGGTTGGCTGCACTGGCCCATACTCGGCGCTGGTGCCCGCGATGTGAATCCGGGCGCGCGGCGCGTGGCGGCGCGCCGCTTCCAGCAGATTGATTGTTCCCTCGACGTTGGCCCGCATGGTCAGGATCGGCGCATCCCACGATGCGCTCGGATAGCTCTGCGCGGCCAGATGAAAGATACGGTCGGGCCGGGCTGCCGCTAGCGCGCGATCGACCGCAAACGCATCTTCGATATCGCCTTCGTGAATGGTAATCTGGCCGGCCAGATGCTCGATCGGGCGCGGATCGCTGCGCCAGCGTTTGAACGCATGAATCTCCAGGCCGGGAATGGTCAGCAGATAATCGGCCAGGAAACTGCCAACCGGACCGGTAATGCCAGTAATGAAAACCCGCATAGCGCCTCCGTTCTATCCACCGCTGCCTATCATACCACCATACCGCGCGGCACCTGCCGCTGCCGTGTGAGCGGGGGTTCACAGAGAATGCGTTTCATCACAATAGCAGCGTATTTGACAGCACTGCCGAGCCGGTGTATCATTTTTCAGATGAAACAATGTTTCATTTAGGAGGCAGATACAATGCGTTTTGTGTTACGAACGATAGGATTGCTCACCATTCTGGTGATGGTTGCTGCCTGTGGACAGGCGCCGGCCAGCCAGCCCACGGCAGCGCCGGCCAGCCAGCCCATGGCAGCGCCGGTCGCTGGTGAACGGATCAAGGTGATGGCAAGCACCAGCATCGTGGCCGATGTTGTGCGTCAGGTTGGCGGCGATCGAGTTGAGGTGGACACAATCGTCCCGATTGGCGCTGATGTCCACAACTACGAACCTACTCCGCAAGATCTGGCTCGCGTCAGCGCCGCGCAAGTCATGTTTATCGTTGGCGCCGGCTACGAGGAGTTCATCGAGCGACTGATTGCCAGTTCGGGCGCCAGCGCTGAGGTCGTTTCGCTGTCGGACAATCTCGCTTTGCGCACAATGAGCGACGCTGAGGCAAAGGGGCACAGCCACGACGAGGAGCACAGTGATGGCGATGACCACAGCCACGACGAGGAGCACAGTGATGGCGATGACCACAGCCACGACGAGGAGCACAGCCACGCTGCCGGCAGCGTTGACCCGCATACCTGGATGAATCCAGAGCATGTGAAGGCATGGGTTGACGTAATCGCCTCAACTCTGAGCCGGCTTGATCCTATGGGGGCCAACGAGTACGCAGCGCGATCCAGCGCGTATCAGCGCCAGCTCACTGAACTCGATGCCTGGATTGCCGAGCAGTTCGCCGTCATTCCGGCTGAGCGGAGACTGATCGTTTCTGATCACGTCATCTTCGGCTACATGGCCGACCGTTACGGACTCCGCCAATTGGGCGCCATTATCCCTGGCGTCAGCACCAGCGCTTCACCCTCAGCGCAAGAACTCGCGACAGTTCAGGATCTGATCAACGAGTATCAGGTGCCTGCAATCTTCGTCGGTGACGTTGCCAATCAGCAAATCGCCGAACAGATCGCTCGCGATACCGGCGCGCGCATTGTGACCGTGCTGACTGAGTCATTGACTGACGCGAATGGGCCAGGCGCAACCTATCTCGATTATATGCGCTTCAATGTGCAAACGATAGTTGACGCCTTGCGCAGTTGATCTGCATTCTCGCGTACAATAGAGGGCATGGCGTCAGCGTCTGGCCTGACGCCATGTCGATCGTGATCACGGATACCGGTATGACCACCGCATCAGCAGCGGACTCAACGACGACAGCGCCGGCAACCGAACAGCCGGCGTTGCACATTCGCCAGCTCACGGTTCGCTATCAACAAAACGATGCGCTGATCGATCTGACAGCCACCATCAATCCTGGCGAGCAGATCGCCATTATTGGCCCCAATGGCGCCGGCAAGAGCACGCTGCTCAAGGTGATTGCAGGTCTGCAAGCGCCGGTTGCCGGAGCGATCCGTTTTTTTGGGGCCGAGCGCGCGGCGCCCAATGCGATTGCTTACGTGCCGCAACGGTTGCAGGTTGACTGGCGCTTCCCGGTATCGGTCAGCGATGTGGTTTTGATGGGGCGCGTGGGTCAGATCGGCCTCTTCCGCTGGCCATCGCGCCATGATCGCCTGCTGGTTCAGTGCGCCCTCGAACGGGTTGGTCTGGCTGCGTTTGCCAATCGACAGATCAGTCAGTTATCGGGCGGGCAGCAGCAGCGAGTTTTTCTGGCGCGCGCGCTGGCTCAGGAAGCGCGCCTCTTGCTGATGGATGAACCGCTGACAGGCCTGGATATTCCGTCGCAAGACGAGATCTTTCGCGCGCTGGCCGCCTTACGCAGTGAGGGTGTGACGATTCTCACCGCGCTGCACGATCTGCAGCAGGCTGCGCGCTATTTCGATCGCGTGATGCTGCTCAATCGGCGCCTGATCGCGTTCGGTAAGCCGGAAACGGTCTTTACTGCCGCCAATCTGGTCGCCACGTATGGCGGTCACCTCCACCTCTTGCATAGCGGCGACGGACTGCTCACCGTTGCCGATAGCTGCTGTGAACCATCGCCTGAAGGCAAGCATCTATGATTGACCTCATCACTGCGCCGCTGGCGTATCCATTTATGCAACGCGGATTGATCGCGGCCATTCTGGTGGGTGTGGTCTGCGCGGTCGTTGGCGTCTACGTGGTATTGCGCGGCATGGCGTTCCTTGGCGATGCGCTGGCCCATACCATCCTGCCCGGCATTGCGGTTGGCTATCTGATCCACGGCGCCAATCGCGGCACACTCTTCTGGTGGGCGCTAGGCGCAGCGCTGGTAAGCTCGCTCTCGATGGGCGCAATCAGCCGCGCCGCCCGGATGCGTGAAGACACCGCGATTGGCATCGTCTTTGCTGCGATGTTTGCGCTGGGGATTGCCATCATCTCAACTGTGCGCAATTCAGCGGTCGATCTCTCGCACATGCTCTTCGGCAATATTCTCGGCGTCAGCGAAGGAGACCTCTGGCGCATTGCCGGTTTCGGCCTGGCCGTTCTAATCATCGTCGCGCTCTTCTACAAAGAGTTGATGGTGATTTCGTTCGATCCGGTGCTGGCTGCCACCCTGCGTCTCCCCGTCCGCGCTTTCGATCTGCTCTTGCTGACATTGCTGGCGATCGCCATCGTGGTGGCGATTCAGACGGTTGGCGTGGCGTTGACGCTGGCGATTCTGGTAACGCCGCCAGCCACTGCTGCCTTTCTCACCCATCGGATGCACACCATGATGATCGTTGCAGCGGGGCTGGCCGTGCTGGCCGGCGTGGTCGGTCTCTATGCTTCGTATTACCTCAGTATTGCCTCAGGGGCGGCAATTGTCCTCACCAGCACGCTGCTCTTCGCGCTGATCTGGGGCATCACCCATCTCCGTCGCCGGATCGGTTGATCCTGTAGTACAATTGTTGCTGTCGGCGTGGAACATGTGCGCGCATTCCCGCTGCTCTGCCGCCACTACGGCAGAGAGGAGAGGCAACAATGAAACGCTGGCGCTTGGTTCTCGGCATCCTGATCATCCTGATCACTGTCCCTTCGGTCGCGCGGGCGCAATCAACGCCAGCTCTGCTGACACTAAACCGGTGCGGCGCGGGTGATACGGTGCAGTACACACTGATGGTTGCGGGGGCGATTACTCCGGAGGCTCTTATTCCCGGCGGCATCGAGACGCCGAGCTATGCGCCTGCTTTTGCCCCGCTGCGCCCCTTTCTGACGGCTGGGCAGCCCGGTCTGGCCTTTTTGGCCGGGCCGCTGGCAGGCGGGCCGCTGCCGGCGCTGGCAGCCGAACTGGCCGGACAGAATCTCATCCTGAGCGCTGCGCATCCGCGGCTGCTTGATCGCGGGCCTGCCGGTGTCGATGCAACCCTGCAGACGCTCGCGCGCTATGCGATCAACCAGCACGGCATCGGCTTTGGCGGTGAAGAGCGACCGCCGTTTCTCAAAATTACTATCCAGCATCCGGCGTCGCCATTGACGCTGGGCCTGCTTAGCGCGAGCTGGGGACTTGAGGGCAACGCCGATCCGCGCGGCCAGATCAATCTGCTCGCCGATGCGGCTGGCGTTTTGCCTGCCATTCGCGCCGCTATCGAGCAGGCGCGCCGCGAGACCGATCTGGTCGTGGTGATGGCAGCCTGGGGTCAGCCGTCTGATCCCGATCCCGCTCAGGCGCGGCGTAACGCTGCGCGCAATCTGATCGCAGCCGGCGCCGATCTGGTGATCGGCAGCGTTCCCGGCGCGCTCGGCCCGGTTGAATGGATAAGCATCGATGATCGTGAGGGATTGGCAATCTTCTCGACGGGTGACCTGATCGGCGCTGCTGATACGCCTGCGGCGCTCTTCTACATCGGCGCTACCCGCGATCTCGACGGCGCTGCGCGGATCACAGGGCTGCGCTATCTACCTATTCGCCCCGGCAACGGCAATCGCGGCCCCGAACCGCTGCCGGCACCATCACGTGACCTCTCGGCGCTGGTCGGCGATCCCGGTCAACTCCACATCGTGGCGCCGCTGCCGCCAGAGGGGCCAATTGCGGTTTGCCCGCCGCTGCTGCTGCCCGAAGCGCCAGAAACGCCGATTACGGGAGACTTTGCCCGCTTCTACCAGACCTTCGGCGACACTCAGCCACGCTCGTTGCTCGACGCGATCGCCTTGCTCGGAATGCCACTCGGCCCGGTGAGCCGCGAGCTGGCCGGTGATTGTCAGCAAGAGGTTGCTGTGCTCTACACCGAACGGCAGCGTCTGGAGCTGCACCCCGCCAACCCCTGGCCTTACCGGGTGCAGGGTACCCATTTGGGTGTGGTAGCGTTGCGCCAGTTGTACCCCGAGCTGCCGGTGATTCGGCGCACCGAAATCGCCCAACCCGATACCTTCGCCCATCCGCGTTTTCGGGCTTTTTACGAACAGTATGGTGGAGTAGCTATGTTTGGCTATCCGATCAGCGACGGGCTGACCGAGCGCGATCCGAATACCGGGCGCGATCTGATTGTGCAATACTTCGAGCGCGCGCGTTTTGAGCTTGATCCGGCGGCGCCACTGCCCGATGATTCGATCTGGCGGGTGCGCCTCGGTCTGCTAGGCAGGGAAATTGGCGCGCGCGCAGTCAGCATCCTCTGCCCGGCAGCGATTGCGTTGCCGCCAGCTTCATTTCCGTCAGCCATCCCGACTGCCGTCCCTCCTGGCATTGACAGCGCTGCCCAGCAGAGCGGCGATGGTTCCAACTGGGCGCTGTACCTTATGATTGCGCTGCTCCTCGTGATGGTGGGGGTCATCATCTTTGCGCTGTTCGACTTCTACAAGTTTGTCAACCAGTCTCCCTTCCCAGAATTGTCAGCCGGTGAGCAGCGCAGCGGCTATCGCTCAAGTGTTGCTGCGCATTCGCGCAGAAGCCAGCCCGACCGCTCACCCGATACTGGCTGGCAGGGAATCTTGGGTCGTCTTGTCCGTCGCGCGCCTTCCGGCGCAGCAGAGTCGGTATCTTCTGCGCATCCTCGCGCGCAATCATCACGTCAGCGCCCATCACAATCGACGGGGCCGGACTGGCGCAGGGTCGGACGCACAACCGCCAGACAATCATCAACCCAACCGATGGCGGCAGATGCCGTTCCTCAATCGTCGCCATCGCTGACGGCGCAACCAACCCAGCGGCTCTGGACAGATGAGAAGACGCCTGGTCATCAACCAGGCGCGCGCATCGCATCCGATCAACCGGTCGGTTGGGATGATCTGCCGCTGGCTGAGCGCGAACGCTGGATGGATGAGCTTGGCCCGTTGATCGATCCGGTGACAGACGATATTCCTCCTGCTGAACGCGAACGCTGGCGCGCCGATCTGGCTGCCAGCTCCGCCAATCATCAAGAGTATGACTGGCAATTCGATCCGTCGATCGCGGCAGGCGCTGATGCCAGCGCGCGACGGCTCGACCCGGCGCCCGGTCAGCCGAACGATGAACCGTCGCCCGATCCGCAGGTAGGGCCTGACGATGACTTGCTGCGGAAACTGCTCGGTTTATAATAGTGTCAGGAAGGCACGAAATTGCGCGCCGGCAGGCGGCTGCATTTGCCGTTGCGCAGCGGTGAAGCGAACACCGTTGATCTGCGCGGCTCAGACGGTTGATCCTGCGCCTGGTGGATGCTATACTTCCCGCATAACAATTCGAGGCATCCAGGCAGCCCTTAACTGGTTGCGACCACTATACAGAGGAGTAACGAATATGCCCCAGACCCGACTGGTGATCGCTGATGATGAGTCGATCATCCGCATGAACCTCAAGGAAACGCTTGTCGGCCTTGGTTATCTGGTGGTCGGCGAAGCTGGCGATGGCGTGAGCGTGATCAATCTTGCCCGCGAGTTACGGCCTGATCTGGTGCTGATGGATATCAAGATGCCGAAGCTCGATGGCATTCAGGCGGCCCGCATTCTGACCGAAGAGAAGATCGCGCCGGTTTTGCTGCTGACTGCCTACTCTGACCGCGATCTGGTCGAGCGGGCCAAGGAAGCAGGTGTCGTCAACTATATTGTCAAGCCATTCCGCGAGGCTGAGCTGTTGCCAGCCATCGAGATTGCGATTGCCCGCTATCAGGAATTCCTCGAAATGGATCGCCAGGTGGCCGATCTCAAGGAGACACTCGAAACGCGCAAGCTGGTCGAGCGCGCCAAGGGGATTCTGATGGATACGCAGGGGCTGAAGGAAGCGGAAGCCTTCCGCAAGATTCAGCAACTGTCGATGAACACGCGCAAGTCGATGAAAGAGATTGCGCAGGCCATCCTGCTGGCGCATGAGATTTGATCACTTCGGGGCATTGTGTCTAACCTGGCACTTCCGGTTGGGCGCAATGCCTGTGCCATCATGTCAGCCGACAAACACCCCATGCCAGCGCCGCGACGGTGGTTGCAGTATAGTCGCCAGATCGGGCCGTATCTGCTCACTGTGGTCGTGAGCGTTGCGCTGGCCTTGATCGGGCAGCGCTGGCTATTTCCGCCGCCAGCGCCGACTCCTCCCCTAATTGCCACAGTTACGCCAGCGCCAACTGCGCCGCCCACGCCCATCCCATCGCCACAACCGACTATCATCCCTGCCCCGCTCGATGATGGTCTGATCCGTCTGACCCTGCTTGATCTACAGGCCGAGAATACGCGCTTGCGCGCCATGACTCATCTGCTGCGGGCGGCCATCACGCTCGACGAGGCGGTCAATCTATTGCAACGCAATGAGCTGAATGAAGCGGATCGCGCGCTCATGACTGCGCGCCGCGCGCTCGATCGGGCCTATCAGTTGAGCAGTGAACCGCTGAAAGGGCCGATTGACTCAATTCGCCTGCAAATCAGCCAGATTCGCGATGATCTGGCGGTGCGCCCCGAAGGCGCAGATCGCCGATTGTGGCAGGCGCGGCGACTGATCCTGTCGCTGGTTGATGAGTAATCGGTGCGCCTGCCAGGCGCGTTCATGCCCCCAGTTCACGCGCTATCGCCCCCTCGCTGAATCCCAGCAGGCGACGGGTGGCCGGCGCTGCCGTGACCGGCATCGCCCGCAAGGCAGCGGTCAATGCCGTCAGATCAGCCGGTTGGGTGACGCGAAACCACAGGGGCAGCGCGACAATCCGGCGCGGCTCCTGCTCGAGCCATGGCGCCAGACTGTCAGCCGCGATCGGGATTTTCGTCGCCAGCTCTGGTTGCGGAATGCCTAACAAATACCACTTTCCGCCATCACACGGTCCGACCACCAGATCGGCTCTGCTTGCCAGGAGCGTGAGCGCGTCACGGAGACGGGCGGCGGGCAGATGCGGCACATCCCCGCTGAGAATGAGCAGTTGCCCCTCGGCGCGGATCAGCGAGAAGGAAGCCACCGAGACAACCCGCGCAGGTATGCCGGTCACCTGCGCTACCAGTTCCTGCAAGTCGGACAGAAAGGCGTGTGACCACCGGCGCGCTTCGTTCCCGAAGTGCGCTTGCAGATCGGACGTTCGATCGAGGATAAGTATTGAGCGCTGCATGCGCTGCTCCATACGCTGCTAGAACGCAAAGATGAGGCTATTATAGAACGTCGTATCGTGATGCTGCGCAGAGAATCGGCTGTGAAGATAAAAAATCGATGAATCTTTTTCTCTCGGAAAGGTCACACAATGAAGTAATCATCACGTAGAGTTGACTGAGTTACATCTTTGACCTTGCCTCTCGCAACCTATACTGAACGAAGCAGGCGCAGTGGTGTCCTGTATGCAGGTCAAGGAGGCAAGAGCATGGGATCACGGCGTGTAACGCTTGATGGCAATGAAGCAGTCACGCATGTCGCCTACCAATTGAGTGAAGTGATTGCTATTTACCCGATAACCCCCTCGACGCCAATGGGTGAGCTGGCGGATGCGTATGCCGCTGCTGGCAAGCCAAATCTCTGGGGCGTAGTGCCAACGGTCTATGAGATGCAATCGGAAGGCGGCGCTGCCGGCGCGCTGCACGGCGCGATGCAGACAGGCGCGCTGACCACGACCTTCACCGCATCGCAGGGCCTGTTGTTGATGATTCCGAACATGTTCAAGATGGCTGCCGAGTTGAATCCCGGTGTCTTCCATGTAGCGGCGCGCGCCATCGCGACCCAGGCCCTCTCGATCTTTGGCGATCAGTCTGATGTGATGGCCGCCCGCGCTACCGGCGTCGGTATGCTGGCATCGTCGTCGGTGCAGGAAGCGCACGATCTAGCCCTCATCGCTCACGCCAGTTCGCTGGCCGGCAAGCTGCCCGTGCTGCATTTCTTCGACGGTTTCCGCACTTCGCACGAAATCAATTCGATTACCCTGCTCGAAGATGATGAAATCCGGGCGATGATCAAAGACGAGTGGGTCTACGATCATCGCGCGCACGCGCTTTCGCCTGATCATCCGGTCTTGCGCGGCAGCGCCCAGAATCCTGATGTTGCCTTCCAGGCTCGCGAGCGGATTCAGCCGATCATCGACGCTTTCCCCGCAGTGGTGCAAGAGCAGATGGATCGGCTGGCTGCTCTCACCGGTCGTCAGTATCACCTGTTTGATTACGTTGGCGCTCCTGATGCTGAGCGGGTGATTGTGGTGATGGGATCAGGCGGCGAGACCGCCCGTGAGACGGCACGTTATCTCAATAGCAAGGGCGAAAAGGTTGGGGTGGTGCTGGTGCGGCTCTTCCGACCGTTCGCCGAAGCGGCTTTCCGTGCCGTCTTGCCGCCGACTGTCAGGGCAATTGCCGTGCTCGATCGCACGAAGGAGCCGGGTGCTCCCGGTGAGCCGCTATTCCTCGATGTGGTGGCCGCTCTGCGCGGGCAGCCGATCAAGATTATCGGCGGTCGCTATGGCTTGTCGTCGAAGGAGTTTACCCCCGGTATGGCCGTTGCCGTCTTCGCTGAGCTGGCGAAAGAGCAGCCAAAAGAGCGCTTTACGGTGGGGATCAACGACGATGTCAGCCATAGCAGCCTGAGCTACGATCCGGATCTCTGCATTGATCCGCCCGGCACGGTGCGCTGTGTCTTCTGGGGCCTCGGCTCGGATGGCACGGTGGGCGCAAACAAGAACAGCATCAAAATCATTGGCGATAGCAGCGAAGGTGACGCAGATCGTTACGCGCAGGGCTATTTCGTGTACGACTCGAAGAAGTCAGGCTCGGTGACGGTTTCACATCTGCGCTTCGGCCCCTCTCCCATTGCCGCGCCCTATTTGATCGGCAAAGGGCAGGCGCAGTTTGTCGCCTGTCATCATTTCAGCTTCCTCGATCGGTTCGATGTGCTTGAATACGCGGCGCCTAACGGCGTCTTCCTGCTCAACAGCCCATATAGCCCCGATCAGGTCTGGCATCAGCTTCCCTCGCTCGTGCAGCGCAAGATCCGCCAGCTCAATCTGCGCTTCTATGTGATCGATGCTACAGCGGTAGCCAACGAAGTGGGGATGCGCGGACGGATCAACACGGTGATGCAGACCTGCTTCTTTGCCATCAGCGGTGTGCTGCCGCGCGATGAGGCAATTGCGGCGATCAAGCAGTCGATCAAGAAGACCTACGGGCGACGCGGTGAGGCGGTGGTGCGCCAGAATTGGGCTGCGGTTGATCGCACGCTCGACCGGCTCTACGAAGTGCCCATTCCGCCGCCGAGCGAAGACAATGGCCTGCCGATGCGTCCGCCGGTACCCGCCAATGCGCCCGCTTTTGTGCGTGATGTGCTGGGCGTCATGATTGCGGGTCACGGCGATGAGTTGCCGGTCAGCGCTATCCCGATCGATGGGTCGTTCCCCACCGGCACGACCAGGTGGGAGAAGCGCAATATTGCGCTTGAGATTCCAGTCTGGGATCCAAACATCTGTATTCAGTGCAACAAGTGCGTTTTCGTCTGCCCGCACGCTACCATCCGGGCCAAGGTCTATCCCGAGTCGGCGCTGGCCGGCGCTCCCGAAGGCTTCCAGAGCGCGCCGGCGCGCTTCAAAGAGTTCCCCGGCCAGCGCTATACGTTGCAGGTCGCGCCGGAAGATTGCACTGGCTGTGGTCTTTGCGTTGAAGCCTGTCCGGTGAAGGATAAGCGAGCAGTTGGTCGGAAGGCTATCAACATGCAACCGCAGGCGCCGTTGCGCGCGCGTGAGGCAACGTATTGGGATTTCTTCCTGAGTCTGCCAGAGATCGATCGCGCGCTCATCCCCGGCGGGAGCATCAAGCACACGCAGTTATTTACGCCGCTGTTTGAATTCTCTGGGGCGTGCGCCGGCTGCGGCGAGACGCCATATCTCAAGCTGCTCAGCCAGCTCTTCGGCGATCGGGCAATCATTGCTAACGCCACCGGTTGTTCGTCCATCTACGGCGGTAACCTGCCAACGACGCCGTGGGCGCGCAATGCTGAAGGGCGTGGGCCGGCCTGGTGCAACTCGTTGTTTGAAGACAATGCCGAGTTTGGCCTAGGGATGCGACTGAGCATCGATCAGCAACTCGCGCATGCCCGGATGCTGCTCGAACGGTTCCGTCCTCTCCTGGGCGCTGAGTTTGTCGCCGATCTGCTCAATTCCGACCAGTACACTGAGGCCGGTATCCGTGAGCAGCGCGAACGGGTTGCCATCCTCAAGCAGCGGTTGCGCGAACTGCTGGCTGGCGATCCGCCTGAGGCTGCCCAGATGCGTGATCTGCTCGCGCTGGCCGATGTGCTCGTGCGCCGCAGTGTCTGGATTGTCGGCGGCGATGGTTGGGCCTACGACATCGGGTTTGGCGGTCTTGATCACGTCTTTGCTTCAGGGCGCGATGTCAACATTCTCGTGCTCGATACCGAGGTCTATTCCAACACTGGTGGTCAGGCCAGCAAATCGACGCCGACGGGCGCGGTGGCAAAGTTTGCCGCCAGTGGCAAGAGCGGGGTGAAGAAGGATCTGGCCCAGATCGCCATGACCTACGGTGATGTGTACGTGGCCCGCGTTGCCTTCGGCGCCGATGATGTGCAAACGCTGCGCGCCTTCCAGGAGGCCGAAGCCTACCCGGGCGTGTCGCTGATCATCGCCTACAGCCACTGCATTGCCCATGGCTACGATCTGCGGCGCGGTCTCGAACAACAACGTCTGGCCGTGGAGTCGGGCATCTGGCCGCTCTTCCGTTATAACCCGCTGATCCAGGATGGTCCACCGCTGATCATCGACTCGAAGGAGCCAGGTGTTGATCCGGAAGTGTACACTCGAGGCGAGGGTCGCTTCCAGATGTTGCAACAGGCCAACCCCCAGCGCTATGAGCTGCTGCTGGCAAATCTGCGTCGCCAGGTTGCCCTCCGCTGGGCGCATTTGCAGTGGGTCGCCAACGAGCTGGCTACCGAAACGAAAGAGGGATTGCGATGATCGATCTGCGCACAACCTATGTAGGCATGCCGCTACGAACGCCGCTGGTCGCCGCGGCGTCGCCAGTCAGCCGGAGTGTGGAACTGGTGCGCCGGCTGGAGGAAGCCGGTCTCGGCGCAGTGGTGATGTATTCGCTGTTCGAGGAGCAGATTATTCAGAGCAGCTTAGAGCTGGATCGCATGCTCAGCCACGGGGCCGAGAGTTTTGCCGAGGCGCTCAGTTATCTGCCCGAACACGGCGCTTATGCGGTCGGCCCCGATCGCTACCTCGAACAGGTGGCGGCGCTCAAGCGCGCGGTCTCCATTCCGGTCATTGGCAGCCTGAACGGAGTCTCGGCAGGCGGATGGGTGCGCTATGCCCGCCTGATTCAAGAGGCCGGAGCCGATGCGCTTGAGCTGAATATCTACTTCGTGCCGGTTGACGCCACTCTCACCAGCGTGGAGTTAGAAGATGTCTACATCGAACTGGTGAAGGCAGTGCGGGCCGAGATCACGATCCCGCTGGCGGTCAAGATTGGACCTTACATTACCGCGCTGCCCAACTTTGCCCGCCGGCTGGCCGAGGCGGGCGCCAATGCCCTGGTGCTCTTCAACCGCTTCTATCAGCCCGACTTCGATCTCGAACAGCTCGCGGTGCGCCCCAACCTGCAACTCAGCACCTCAGCCGAGCTGCGCCTGCCGCTACGCTGGATTGCGTTGCTCTATGGGCGGATTCCGGTAGACTTCGCGATCACCAGCGGCGTGCATAGCGCGATCGATGCGCTGAAGGGGTTGATGGCCGGCGCCAATGTGGCGATGATGGCCTCAGCCCTGCTGCGCGGGCACGCGCCCGATGTCCTGCGCGCGACCCTGCACGACATGGAGTCGTGGTTGACCGAGCATGAATATGAGTCGATTGAACAACTGCGCGGCAGCATGAGTCAGCGCGCGGTTGCCGAACCGGCAGCCTTCGAGCGCGCCAACTACATCCGGGTGCTCGATGATTATCGTCCGCCTTACGCGCTCGGCTCGCACAATGATCTGACCGGGCGCATGCTCTATCCGTTCCTCGACGACGAGTAGCGGCGAGGTAACGTGGGCTGTGACGGCGTTTGCGTGCAGCGTAGCGCGGCAATTGCTGCCGCGCGGGAAGATATGGGGGGGCAGCGAGGCATGTCTTGCGCTGTAGCCGGGGATTGCTTCGGGCGCGAGCGCGCCCGAAGCAATGCCATGGGTCACGGGCACGAGGTGTGTTACCGCCGCGCAGTAATCACCGACTTAGCCGCCCGGATCACCCTCGTGATCTTGCACCTTCTGTGAGTAGCCAAGCGGAAGAGAGATTCTGTCAGCTACCCAATCCTCAACGGATTGGGCTTGTCCTTCCAGATTTCGTAGCATCGGTTAACCCACCGACCTGACGCCAACCTCCGCGGTTGGAACGGAGGACCATTGGCAGGCTGACAGGCTGCCAGATTGGGACAACCCGTCACGGTTGTGCGTGGCAACGAAACGTTCTTGCCACAACCGCCAACCTTGCGTTGCTACGGCGCGAACCGTTGCTCCGCTGTGCCATCGGAGTGTCTTGCACACGAACAAGTGTGCCACAACGAGCGGATGGCGGCACGCGGAAGCAGCACACCACTGTGGGCTAAAGCCGCTGAAGAGGGGGGTTCATCCCACCGCTCCCCCCCCCCTCAATCCCCCCGCAGAGCGGGGGGATGGGGTGGGCTTCCCGCCCTGAAGGGTAAACAACCGTGAAAGAATATCGCTCGTTCAGGCAGCGCCAGCGAGTCGGCGGATCATCAGCATCGTCAGATCATCGGCTGGCTGCTGATGACCGGTGTATTCCAGAACCTGCTGTTGGATCGTGTCGAGCAACCGGCAGTTATCCGCCGCCGACTCGACGACCTGACGCAATCGCTCTTCCCCAAAAAGAGCGCCATCGGGCGAACGCGCCTCGATGATCCCGTCGGTGTACACGAATACCTGATCGCCCTCTGCCAGCTCAATGGTAGCGCTGGCAAAGCTGGCGTTGGGGATCCAGCCAATAGCCGGACCGGTTGGTTCCAGCCAAACCGTTTCACCGCTCACGCGACAGAGCAGGGGTGCCGGATGGCCGGCATTAATGTAACGCATGGTACCAGTGGCTGAATCGAGGATAGCGCAGAAGATGGTGGAAAAGGTGCGGCTGGCATGATGATGACGCACAATGTAGTCGTTGGTCATGATCACCGCGCGCAACGGATCAATGCGCATCAGCGCGGCCTGTTCGATGAATGCGCGCAGCAATGAACGAGTCAGGGCCATAAAGAGCGCCGCTCCCACTCCTTTATCGCAAATATCGCCAATCAAACAGACGAACTGCTGATCGGAGAGGTTGAATACATCGTAGAAATCGCCGGCAACTTCACGGGCAGGAACAAAAGCAGCAACCACATCCCATCCAGCGATATGCGGCAAGGCAGCAGGCAGGAAATCGGCCTGCATGCGGCGACCTAACTCCAGTTCGTAGCGTAACGCCGCCAGATAGGCCTGTTCCTGATCGCGCAGCCGCTTCCGCTCCAGAATCGCATCGATCTTGGCATACAATAACACTGAGGTAATTGGCTTAGGCAAAAAATCGACAGCGCCCGCTTCGATACAGCGCACCACATCATCGATGTCGTCGGCTGCTGAGACAACGATGACCGGAATCTGTCGCAGGCGCACATCTTGTTGTAAGAGCGCCAATACCGAGTAGCCATCCATCTCTGGCATCATCAGGTCGAGCAGAATGAGATCGAACCGCTGCTGGCGAGCCAGTTCCAGGCCATGCTGGCCACTCGTGGCGACCACAACGGTATGACCACGGTGGGCGAGCTGGCGCTCGAACATGTGCAGGTTGTACTGATTGTCATCGATGACCAGAATTCGACCAGAGGGTTGGGTTGCCATGAGGTCTATTGTGGGTTGAAATTTCTATTATTAAAGACAATACTATCATACTCTGGTTATCAGGTTGTCAAGAGGGTTCTACGTTGAACCTGACGTATCGTCGCTGGATGAGCATCTATCTGTGTATGTGCAAGATACGGCGATCGCCTGATTGATTCATCTGCTGCGACAGGCCCACTGGTAGGCCGCTTCTGCCGTTGGCGCCAGATTGTCCCAGCGCAGGCGCTGTGCGGCAGCGCGCGCCGCGGCGCGCAACCGGGCGCGCGCCGCTTCATCGGCGATGAGCTTCAGGGTTGCCGTGGCCAGAGCTGTCGGATCGCCCGGCGGAACCAGCGCGCCAGCGTCAGGCGCAAGATAGTCGCGCGCGGCGCCGACATCACTCGCTACGATCGGCAGCCCAGCGGCGAGCAATTCCACCAGCTTGGCCATCCCGCGGGCGCGATTGATCAGCGTATCGCGAATCGGCGCCAGCGCCACATCAGCGCTGGCCAGCAAGGCCGGTATTGCTGTCGGATCCTGCCAGCCCCGATTATCGATCATCGCAGCCCAACCCTGAGCCACTGCCAGCGCGTAGAGTTGCTGCTCTTCACCCCGTTCCCCTTTCCCGATCAGCAGCAGTCGCGCGTCGGGTCGGGCCTGATGGATCAGCGCCAGCGCAGCCGCAACTTCCGCCAGATCGAGTTCCCAAAAGCGGGTGTAGAGGACAATAGTCGGCGTTGCCGATGGATGTGACGGCAGCGGTTCGGTGCAGGGCGCGCCATTGGGCAGATAGAACACCTGTGAGGCTGGCACACCCATCGCCCACACCAGCGTCTCTAACGCGCGTGAAACAACCGTCACCGCGTCAGCGCGCCGCGGCAAATCGCGTTCCTGCCAGGCAAAGAGGGCCCTGGCCGGCGGCGGATACGGCAGCGCATCATTCCATCCTCCTGGCCCTTCCCAGTCGTCACAATCGACCACCAGCGGAACCTGGCCTCGTCCCAGCACCGCTAACCCGCCAAAGCCCTTCGGTTTGAAGAGGTGAATGACATCAGGCTGCGACCGCTGTAGTTCCCGCCAGAGCGCCAGCGTGTGCCAGATAGCAGCAACCAGCCCTCCTGCTGGCGGAACGGCGGTATGGGTCACCGGAACGCCATCGTAGACCTGAGTAGTGCCGCCATCTGCCGGGTTATGCACCGGCGGCGCCGCAATGCGCACCGTATGGCCGCGCTGGCGCAACGCCTGCGCCAGCGGCAACATCCGCGCCAATAACGTGCCCTTCGGTCGCATCCCGAAGGGCGCAATCATCGTGATCCGCATCAGCGACTGTTGCGAATAATCGCCAGCATCTCATCGACGCGCGTAACCTTCACCCGTGGACGACCCTGCGCCGCGCCCTGCGCGGTCTCGTAGGCGTCGAGGCGCTGCCAGTCGGCGAAGCTCACGAACTCAACCCCCCGTTCGCGCAGCAGATCGGTGATGTCACCCCGATTCGGCGCGCCAGGCAGTGTTGACAAATCAGCGATCATGCTGGCGACCGTTGCCACCGCATCGGGTTTGTTGGTGCCGATCACACCCGAAGGGCCACGCTTGATCCAGCCAACCACATACTCGCCGGGAATCGGTTCGCCGCCAAGCGACGTCAGCACGCGACCATTTTCGTTAGGAATCGTGCCGCTGCGTTCGTCGAACGGAACGCCGGGCAATGGTTCGCCGCGATAACCAACCGAACGCAGCACCATCCCACAGCTCAATTCTTCGGTCACGCCGGTGCCCTGAGCGCGCAGACTGCCATCGGCGGCCTGCACCAGACGGTTGCGCTCGATCGTCACTGCGCTGACCCGCCCATCAGCGCCATGAATTGCGATCGGTGAAACCAGGAAGCGCATCACAATCCGGCGGGGCGCGCCGGTTGCGCCGCGCGCAGCATACTCGCGCAACAGTTCAACATTCTTTGCCGCAGTTTTATTCTCGATGACCGTCTGAGCGCTGTGCGGATCGAGTTCCAGATCGGCTGGATCAACAATCACGTCCACCCCGCGCAATTCGCCAAATTCTTTCAATTCAGGGTTGGTAAAGGCAGCCTGCGCCGGCCCGCGCCGACCAAGCATCACCACTTCGCGCACCTTACTCTGTCGCAGCGCGGCCAGCGCATGATCGGCAATATCGGTCTTCGCCAGATCATCCGGATCGGTGACCAGAATGCGGGTTACGTCCATTGCCACATTGCCGTTCCCAACCACAACGACCCGTTCTACGTCGAGATTGACTTCCAGATCACGGTAATCAGGTCGCCCGTTATACCAGCCGACAAACGCTGTGGCCGGCATACTTCCCGCCAGGTCTTCGCCGGGAATGCCCATGCGACGATCGCTCTGGGCGCCAACCGCATAGACAATCTGATCGTAGTAGGCGCGCAGATCGGCATGGGTGATGTCAATCCCAAATGTCACGTTGCCGAAGAAGCGCACGCTGGGATGTGACGCCAGTTTGTCATAAATGCGGGTTACCGCCTTGATCGATTGATGGTCAGGCGCGACACCCTCACGCACCAGACCGTAAGGGGTAGGGAAGCGATTGAAGATGTCGATCTGGCAGACGAGATCCTTCTGTTTCAGTAGCGCTTCAACCGTATAAAAGCCGGCTGGCCCGGCGCCAATAATTGCGACGCGTAGTGGACGATGGATGCTTCCCAAGGGTTCACTCACGGCGCTCTCCTTTACTTTCGCCTGGCAGACTGCTCAGGGTTGTGATGAATAGCACAGATCGGCGGCAATGTACCATAAGATAATGCCGGGTGTCAAACCAGCGCTGAGGGTCGGGCGCAGTGAGCGGCTTTCACGAATTGTCTTTTCCTCTTTGCCGCCAACCAAAGAAGAACGTCGCGCGGACGCGCATCGACCAATGGGAGGCTGGCCGTAAGCGTGATTCGCGCGCCTGAGCAGGAGATTGCCACGCCGCGCTGCGCGCGATGACATGAGAACAGCAGGGATGATCCTTCTGCCTACTCGTTGATGTCCTGCATTTTCTATTCAGACACTAGAGGAACGCTTGCATCGGGGATATCTGGCGTATAGTGGAAGATTGAACAGAAAGACCTGTGAAATACGATCCATCAGTGCAGTCTTTGTGGTGCGATCATCACCCGATCGCTCGCCGGCGGATGAACATCTTCCCGTGGTTGTTGAAGGAAGCGATATTCCGCGAATGCCTCGCAGCATATCCGATCGTGCACCAGATGCGGCACGGGAATGACGTGCAAGCTACCCGCCGCCTTCCGGCGTCGGCGACGGCTCGACAGTCGGTTCGGGTTCCGGTTCTGGTTCGGGGGTGGGTGTCGGAATGGCCTGAATGATCACGGTGACTTCTGGCGGTTCGCCGACAATACTGATGCCACTGGGAAGTGATGGCCGCACCGTGATTGGATACACGCCGGGAACAAACGCGCTCACGTCGATAGAAAACACCAGCGGCGTGGCAGCCAGGGCTGTCAGTTGGTCGCTGGCGCCGCTGAAGGTCATTTCGACCACATTAGGGGTAACTGTTGCAATCGATTCAGCGCTCACCCCGCTCAGTGTCACCTCAACCGGCAACCGAATCTGAAATGGTAACGGGATCGGCTCGATCTTCACCGTGACCTGCACTGCATTCGGTTCCCCCTGAGCTGGCGACGTGCCGTTTGGCACAATCAACGGAGCGATGCGAATAATCGACTCACGCGCGTTCTGAATGTCAATCGCTTCTGTTTGCAACAGCGAGATCGCATCGAGTGGTCCAGAGCTGCCGGTCAGGGTAATCAGAGGCGGCTCCACCTCAATCGCGGTCACAGCGTATCCCGGCGCAGGCGCGCCAATCACAATCGGCGCCACCGGCACCAGGCGCAGTCCCACTACCGGATTGATCGGGATGGTCACGGTCACCGTAGGCGGGCGCACCTGCACGCCTTCAACCGGTTGATTGTTCGCGTCAACTGCCACAATGCTGAGCGGCGCCACATACGTAGCGCGCAATTGCGAGATATTGGCCACGGCCCGCGTATTAGCCACCTTCGCCACCCGGCTCTCTGGGCCGCTGATTGTTACCGTACTGATCGGTTCGCCATTCAACCGAATATCGGGCGTACCGCGCTCAAAACTAAACGGAGGTGAACCGACGATCTCAAGATTGATAGGCAGCGTGATCGCAGCCAGCGGTTCCAGTCGCACGACAATCGAAGGCGGATCGACACCATCGGCAGGAACGCTAAACGACAGATTGCTGCGGGTAGGCTGCACGTTGATGGGCACGAGATGATCGCCGGGGCCAAGCCCGGTCAAATCGGCGACCACCCGAATATCGAGCGGACGCAATTCCGAGCGTTGCCGACGATCGGTGCGCAGGGAAACATCAACATTTGGGAACGTCGTGGTCGGAATGCCATTGGCGTCAACGATGATCAGATTCTCGGCGAGACCAACGATTTGCAGGCTCAGATCTTCAAACCGCGCCGTCTCTTCGGGATTTTCGCTAAACGAGACGAACGTCCAGAGGGCAAAACTCAAGCCAAAAGCCAGCACCAGTCGCAACACGATCGAACGCACTCCGCTCATGCCACCCTCTTCTGCGCTGGTTCAAGCGGCACTTGCAAGAGATCGGCCAGCATCGCGCGCAGGCGCGCCTCGGTGAGATAGCTCACCATGCGGCCATCACTGACCAGCGAAATCGCGCCAGTCTCTTCCGACACCACCACGGCCAGCGCGTCGGTCTGTTCCGAAATGCCTTTAGCGGCGCGGTGGCGCGTGCCATAGCGGCGCGGCCCGATCACATCTTCGCTCAACGGGAGAACGACATTCGCGGCCAGAATGCGGGTGCCGCGGATGATCACAGCCATATCGTGCAACGGTGAATTGGGGTAGAAAATATTGAGCAGCAACGGAACTGACACACGCGAGTCGAGGATGACGCCGCGATCCGCATACTCTTGCAACTGGGTGCGACGTTCGATTACCATCAAGGCGCCAACTCCCTGTTGTGAGAGCTGAGCTGCCGCGCGACTGATCACCGTGATCGTTTCCAGCAATTCCGAGCGATTGGCGCCGCCGAAGGGGCGACCGAACAGATCGCTCGAGCGCCCAAGGCTTTCCAGCGCGCGCCGCAATTCGGGCTGAAAGAGCACTGGAATCGCCACAATTAGCGCGGGTGAGATCACATTAACGATCAGCCAGTTGAGCAGGGTAAGGCGATCGCTAGCAATCGACGGCATCAGAAAGGCAATCGCCAGCAGAATCCCCACGCCGCGCAAGAGCTGCACTGCGCGGGTGCCGCGAATGATGCCCAGCAACCAGTAGAAAAACGCTGCGACAATCAGAATGTCGATCAGCGCAAATGGTGAGGTGAGCGGATTCAGTCGCGCCCACAGGCGAGCAAAGTCTAACATTCATCAACTCTACGGCGATGCTGACTTGCGTTGCTCGTACATACGATTGGCAGCGCTCAACATTGCCTCAACCCGTTCGGTTTCCACGCCCGACATCTTCAGCATACGGCGGCAAAGCTGCACAGCCTGCCCATACTCTTCGCGCCGCATCAGCATATCGTACAGCATAAAATAGGCTTCCAGGTCATTCTGGTCAAGACCGATAATCTGGTGCAACTCAGCAATCGCGTTATCATAATCGCGTTGCTGGGCAAAAATGCGAGCGATTTGCTTCTTCTCGGCAATCGCTTCCTTCGTGCGTCGGCCCAACGTATGCATCAACGCCAGCCACTGCCGCGCTTCAATGTCATTCGGCGCAATCTGGATGATCCGGTCGTACATCTGGCGCGCCCGCTCGTGATTGCTCATCATCCAGTAGGTTTGCGCCGCCTCCTGGAGAGCGTTGACCGCATCTTTAAGCTGACCGGCCCGTTTCTGGAGTTCACTCACCCGCACCAGCCCTTCCAGACCCTGATCGAGGTAGCCGCGCCGCAGTTGCAGGCGCGCCAGTCGGCTGCCCATCCCAATATGGTTGGGTGCCAGGCGCACGGCGTATTCCAGCATCTCGATGGCCCGATCGAGCTGTTGGCGCTCTTCGTAGTAGGTAGCCAGCTCGTCGAGCTGCGCCAGCGCTTCGGAGAGTTTGCCTTGCCGGAAATAGACCTCAGCCAGTTTTGTGTAGATGGCTCGATCGTATGGCAACAATTTCTTCGCCTCAAGCAGGGCCTGCTCGGCGCCGGCCAGATCCTCGCTCAGCGCGTAGGCTTCGGCCATGCGTCGCACCAGATCGCCGCGCGAGGGCGGGATGGCGAACGGATGCTTGAATGCCGGTTCGGGAGTCGTCTGTTCGGCAACCGCCTGACCCCGGCGCAACTGATCGAGGGCAGCCTCGGCCTGTCCGAGAGCAATGTAACTATCGGCAGCGGCGCGGTAGACCAGAGCGGGCGGCAGCAGCGGGTCTGGTTCGCTGCTGAGCAGGATTTGGGCCTGCTCAAGCGCCAGCAGCGCGAGCCGATGCTGATCGTGCTGTTGATGAATAATAGCCAGCATGTAATGCAAGAGCGGGCGATCGGCAATCAGCAGCGCGGCGCGATATTCAGCCTGAACGGCGGCGACTGCTTCGGGCGCTTGCCGCAACTGAGCCAGCACTGTGGCGAATGAGTCCCAGATCACGCCTGGCTGTTCACCCATGAGGGTGAGGGTAATATTCAGTCGCGACAGCGTGACCGGATCAGGCTCTTGCCCCAGTTCGAGCGCCTGCCGAAACTCATCAAGCGCCGCTTCGTAGCGTTCGAGCTTCAGCAAGGCCAGGCCGTACTGCGCGTGGACCTCACGGTGCTGGGGCGCCCATTGCAACAAGCGCCGAAATTCCTCCAGGGCCTTGTTTGTCTGACCAAGACGAAAATAGGTGTTGGCCACCTGCAACAATTGGGTGACGGCTTCATCGATACGGCCTGCCTGCTTGAGCAGCTCGGCCAGTTTCGAGCGCGCATTGACCGCATCGGGCGATAGTTCGATAAACCGATAATAGACATCGATCGCGCGCTCGGCTTCGCCACGCACCCGATACGTCTCAATCAACAACTGGTATTTGGCCAGCGCCTCCTCTGCCCGATCCTGGCGCTCGTAGATCTCGCCCATACGCAAATGAATGGGGAGATACTCGACATCGTGGCGGATCACCTCCATACAGGCATCGAGCGCAGCGTCGAGCAACCCCTGCTCAAGATACTTTCCGCTCAGTTCCAGCCAGCCGGCAGCCACTTCATTGATTCCATCTGGATCGAGCGGCGTCGGCGGCGGAAACTCAGCCTTGGGGATGGCCGCCGGTACGCTCATGCGCTCAATCAGCGGCAACTGTTCAGGCGTAGCCGGTTCCTCGACGATCGCCTGATCGGCATCGGCTTTCGCCCCCGAACGGAGAAAATCGGTAATCGGGCGAATTTTGCCCCACCGTTCAGTGTTGCGCTCATCACTGTCGGGCACAGTTGGCTGCGAAGCAGGCGGCGGCTGGGGTTGCAGCACGCCGGTGCCGATCAGGCGCAGTTTGGCAAACATGTTCCGATCGGCCAGCTCCTTCGACCGCTGTTTGAACTCGGCAGCCCGATCGCGCGCCCAGCGTTTGCTATTGAGAAAATCAGCCAGTGTGCCATACAATGCCGAGGCGCGGGCCAGATCGCCGATCTGCTCATAGATCGTCGCCGCGCTCTCGTACATTGCGATCAGGTCGTCTACCTCAGCCTTGCCGATCGTCTCAAGATCAACCAGGCCGATGGTCGTCTCAAACTCTTGCGCGGCCTGGGGCAATTGTCCAAGATCGCGGTAGACCTGACCGAGCGCGAAGTGAGCTGAGAGGGCGTATTCCGGATCACCAGCAGCGCGGGTCAACACCCCAACCGCCGCTTTGAGATTGCCCTGGCTCTGGTACAGCAGACCCAGCGAATAGAGCACATCAGGCCGTTCCAGGCCCGCCTGTAACGCCTGTTCGTAGAGCGCAATTGCGCGCTCGTCATCACCCTGTTGCTGACAGGCCATCGCCTCGGCCACCAACTGTTCTGGTTGGGAAGCCGGGCCACGGAGAGCGCCGGTAGGATGGTAGGCGCGCAGACTGCTGGTGCCGCGCACCGGCGGTGGACTTGCCTGTTCGCCCATCTGTTCGCGCAGGCGGGTCACCATTTCACGAGCCACACGCTGATTTGGCATCAAACGCAACGCCCACTCAGCCTCTTGCAGCGCAGCAGCCGGATCATTCTGGGCAATGAAGCGCTGGGACAGTTCGAGATGAGCATCAGCCGCTTCCGGCAGCGCGCCAATGTCTTCGTAGAGCTGGGCCAGGCGTCGCCGCTCATCATCAAGCTCAGGTTGCAGGGTCAGGGCTTCGCGCAACGCTTCAGCGGCCTGCAATGAGCGACGTTGCGCGCTGTGCAGATCGGCGAGCTGGCGATAGATGTCTACGGCGGTAGACACATCGCCCTGCTGGCGATAGCAGCGAGCCAGGTAGCTGAGATAAAAGGCGTTGCTTGGGTCAGTCTCGCGCAGATCACGGAACGCCTGAGTCGCTTTATCAAGCCGACCGGTTTGGAAGAGCGCCACTGCGGCGGCGGTGCGCGCTTCAATGTCCTGGGGAAACTCTTGCAAGGCGCGCACTGCCGCGCGCAGCGAGTCTTCCCAACGCTCCTGCGCTGCCGCGTCGCGGCATTGCTCCATCGCTCGATCGAAGATTGACCGATTGCCTGCCATAGCGCTCTTTCCACTCTCCTGGCGCTACTTGCCCAACAACATCAAGATCAGCGCCTTCTGGACGTGCAGCCGATTCTCGGCCTGCTCAAACACGACCGATCGCGGCCCGTCAATCACATCGGCTGTAATCTCTTCGCCGCGATGAGCGGGAAGACAATGCATCGCCAGCGCGCCAGGGGCGGCCTGCGCCATCAGCGCGCTGTTGACCTGATACGGCGCGAAGACTGGGCGGCGGCGAGCCGCTTCGTGCTCTTGCCCCATCGAGGCCCAGACATCAGTATACACTGCATTGGCGCCGCTGACCGCCTCCACCGGCGAGGTCGTGATGGTGAGAGTGGCATCATACTCCTGCGCCAGTTGTTCGGTCAGCTCAATGATTTCAGGCGCCGGTCGATAATCGATCGGGCAACCGATCCGAAGATGCAGACCCAGCGTTGCGCCCAACAACATCAGTGAGTGGCAGACATTGTTGCCGTCGCCGACATAAGCGAGCGTCAGCCCTTGCAGACGCCCGAAATGTTCGCGCAGGGTGAGCATGTCGGCCAGCGCCTGACACGGGTGTTCGCGATCAGAGAGGGCATTGATCACCGGCACGCTGGCATGGCGGGCCAGCGTTTCAAGCGTGGCATGTTTGAAGACGCGCGCCGCGATAATCGCCACCCAGCGGCTCAGATTGCGGGCTACGTCAGGAACGCTCTCGCGCCCGCCCATATCAATATCGTTTGCCGATAGATACGACGGATGCCCGCCGAGCTGGGTCATGCCCGCTTCAAAGGCAACCCGAGTGCGCAGCGACGGCTTCTCGAACACGAGCGCCAAGGTCTGGCCCAACAATGGGCGATCGCCGGCGTCACCGGCGCGCCACGCCGCTTTGAGCGCGGCAGCCCGATCGAGCAGCGCTTCGGCTTCAGCCCGACTCAAATCAGCCACTGAGAGGAAATGTCGCGGTGTCATGATGCAATTCTTTCCCTATCTGGCGCTGCTGCCGCGCGACAGCGAAGCGTCACCATGTTACGCCGATCCGCGGGAACCATCGCCGCGCCGCCGTCGCGGGTTGAAGCGTTGTTCGAGACTCAGGCGGCGGTAGTCGCCGGCTTCAATTAAGATTCGCTCCCGACAAATCGCGGCATCAAACATCCGGGAGAGAATGCGCGGGTCGATGTCCTTTGGATCACGATTGCTCGTGATCACGGTCGGTAGAGCATAATTATACCGATGGTTCATGATCTGGTAAAGTTTTTCTCGCGCCCACGGCGTGGTATTCTCGGTGCCCAAATCGTCGAGGATCAACAATGGCACATCGCGCACCAGCTCGAACCGCTCGTCGTAGGCGGTCTCAGAATTGGGGCCAAAGGTCGAGCGCAGGTGATCGAGCAGATCAGGCACGACGGTAAAGAGCACGGGGGTATGACGGGCGAGCGCTTCGTTGGCGATAGCCGCCGCCAGATGGGTCTTGCCACAACCATAACCGCCAAAGAAGATCAACCAGCCCTGCGGATTCTGGGCGTACTCGTAGGCGCGGGCAAAGGCGCGCTGCACTCCCGGCACCGCGCGATCGAAGGTCGCAAAGGTCTTATCACGCAACGGAGCAAGATTCGAGAGGCGTTCCAATTCTTCGTAGCGACGCCGTTCCTTCTCCGCCTGTTTGCAACGGCAGGTAATCAACACCCCAAAATTGGGGTCGCCATACGGCACCGCGAGCGTGTAATATCCTGCCCCCCGACAGATCGGGCACACCGCCTCAGAGGTCGCTTTCGTCGCTTCCGCGGCGGAAGAGGTGTCCGAGCTGTCCGCTGGTATATTTTTCAATGTCGATAGGTCGTCCGGTCTGATACGGCGCAGATTCTCGTCCATTGGCCGCCCACCTCTCCAACATCCGTTGAATATAACGCCACGAACGCGCATTGGCCCGCACGGCCTCGCGGATGGCATCGGCCAGCCATTCGGCTGGATAGCGGGCGCTGGCCTCGCGCAGCTCTTCCAGCAAGAGCGGGGTGACCAGGCCGATATTCTGTTCGTACAACTCAATAATGCTCAGTTGTGCGCCTGCCGGTTCTTCCACTGGCGGCGCGATGCCCCTGGCGCCGACCTGCGCAGCCCAGGCCCGGTTGGCAGGCGTATTGATCAGATACCAGTTGCGCACTCGCCCATCGAGCATCTCGGCCAGATGAAGCACACTGCCGCGCCGGACAGCAGCGGCTAACCCTTCGTCGAGCAATTCCTCGAACGAGCGGAGCGCGCTCAGCGCCTGCAATGAGCGCCGCAGAAGGTCGTCATTGATCAGATCATCCCAACTGAGCCGTCGAGGCCGACTGCGCAACCGACTGAGTCGGTAAAACAGATGCAGCGTGACCTTCAATTCGCTCGGTTTGGTAATCGCCGGCAAGACCTCGGTGAAAAACTCCGGTGGAATGCCGGTGAGGCGTTCGGTTGTGAAGCCGCTGAAGGTCATGGCGTCTGTCCGGATCGGGTTGCTGCCGGCGCGCAGCGCTCGCCGATAACGCGCGCTGGCGATGCTGATGCTCCATGGTACCACATCTGCCGGACAATTTCGATAAGGGTTGCCCGGCGCAAACCGGAGATTCGCTCACCCGATCGGCGCCGGGCCGCCGCCGACCATCTGGACAAAACCTTTGCAACAATCCTGTGCAAAGTATTGACAAAACCTGTGAAATGCCATATAATTTGCATAGCAAACCTTTTCGGTTGCAATCTGATTACCACTGAGGTCTATCTCATGAAACGTCGTTCGCCGCTCTTTTTCATCTTCCTGACCATCTTTATCGACTTGCTCGGCATCGGCATTGTCTTGCCGCTGCTGCCCGAATATGCCAAAATCGTTGAGCGTTCAAGCTGGGCGCTGCTGGCCGACAATCGCGCCATCGTGGTTGGCGCACTGATGGCATCGTATGCGTTGATGCAGTTTCTCTTTGCGCCTGTGCTCGGCGCGCTCGGCGATCGTTTTGGCCGTCGCCCGGTGCTGCTCTTCAGCCTGGTCGGCGCCTCGTTGAGCTATCTGGTGTTTGCCCTGGCCGAGAATCTGACCTTCCTCGGCGTCGAGACAGTCATCGGTCTGCTCTTCCTGGCGCGGATGACTGCCGGGATTACGGGCGCCAGCATCAGCACCGCGCAGGCGTATATCGCCGATGTGACCCCACCGAGCGAGCGGGCGCGCGGTCTGGGCATGATCGGCGCGGCGTTCGGTCTGGGGTTCATGCTCGGCCCGGCAATTGGCGGTCTGCTGTCAACTATCAGTCTGGAGGCGCCCGCCTTCTTCGCTGCCGCGCTCAGCTTTGCCAACTTCGTCTTCGGTTTCTTCCGTCTGCCTGAGTCGCTGCCGCCGGAGAAGCGGGTGCAGGTCGCGAAGCGTAGCCTCAATCCGGTGAGCCGATTGACGGCGGTTGCAGGCGATGCGCGGGTGCAACCGTTCATTCTGGGCAGCGTGCTGCTCAATCTGGCCTTCGCCGGTCTGCAGAGCAATTTCCCGGTCTACAGTGACGCGCGTTTTGGTTTTGGCCCGCAGCAGAACGCGCTGGTCTTCGCTTTTATTGGTCTGATCGCGGTCATCGTGCAGGGCTTTCTCATTCGTCAACTGGCGCCGCGCTTCGGCGAGGCCCGCCTGGTCATGACCGGTCTCATCCTGATGACGATTGGCTTTACCGCTACCGGTTTGGCCAGCGCAAGCTGGATGCTCTTCCCGGCGATCGGTGTGGTTGCGCTCGGCAGCGGACTGGTCACGCCATCGCTGACCAGTCTGGTCTCGCAGTCGGTGCTGGCGCACGAGCAGGGCGCGATTCTGGGTGGCGTGCAGGCATTTACCAGCCTGACGATGGTGGTCGGCCCGCTGCTGGCCGGCGCGCTGTTCGACCTGATTGGCCCAAGCACGCCGTACCTGGGTGGCGCTGCGCTGCTGGCTGCATCGCTGATCATCTTGTTTGGCGCGCTGCGCAGTCGGCTCATCACGCTGCCGCAGGCGTCGCAATCAATGGTGGTGGCCGAGCCGGCAGTGCGGTCAGAGTAGTTCGTTTGTTCTAGCAAAAAGTGGTATACTGGAAGGAAATCGGTAGCGGCGTCGCCAGTGGGGCGGCGCCTTCTCTTCGTGTAGAGAGCAACGGAGACGATCGTGGCGAAATCGACGATTGTGATCAAGGGTGCGCGCGAACACAACCTCAAAGGGATCGATGTCGAGATTCCGCGCGACCGGCTGGTGGTGCTGACCGGAGTCAGCGGTTCGGGCAAGAGTTCGCTCGCCTTTGACACGCTCTACGCCGAGGGTCAGCGTCGCTACGTCGAGAGTCTGTCGGCCTATGCGCGCCAGTTTCTCGGCCAGATGGAAAAGCCGCGCGTCGATCTGATTGAAGGGTTGTCACCCGCGATCGCTATCGAGCAGAAGAGCGCGAGCAAAAATCCGCGCTCGACGGTTGGCACGGTTACCGAGATCTACGATTATCTGCGTTTGCTCTTTGCCCGCATTGGGCGCCAGCATTGCCATCAGTGCGGCCAGCCGGTCTCAGCCCAATCAGCGCAGCAGATGGTTGACCGTGTGCTGAGTCTGCCCGCTGGCGCGCGCTTTTTGGTGCTGGCGCCGGTGGTGGCGCAGCGCAAGGGGGAATACAAAGATGTGTTTGCCGAGGCAAAGGCAGAAGGCTTTGCCCGCGTGCGGGTTGACGGCGAGATTCGTTCGCTCGACGAAGAGATCAGGCTGAATAAGAAGGTGAAGCACTCAATCGAAGTGGTGATCGACCGCCTGGCAATCCCGCGCCCCGATGTTGCCGAGCCAGATGATAGCTTCGTGACCCGCCTGACCGACAGTATCGAGACGGCGTTGCGCGTGGGCGAAGGAAAGGTGATCATCAGCCTTGCCGATGCGCCGACCGATACCGCCCAGCCCCGCGAGTGGCTGATGAGCGAGAGCAATACCTGCGCCAGTTGCGGCATCTCGTTTCCTGAGTTATCGCCGCAGATGTTCTCGTTTAACTCACCGCAGGGCGCATGCCCTACCTGCACCGGTCTCGGCGCGCGGCTGGAAGTCGATCCGGCGTTGCTCGTGCCGAACGGCGCTCTCTCAATCCACGATGGCGCTGTCACCTATTGGGGTGAGATGCGCAAGAAGAAGGAGACCTGGGCCTACAAGGCGTTGCTCGCAATCGCTGCGCATTACCGGATCGACCTTGACACGCCGTGGGATCAGCTCAGTCAGCGTCAGCGTGATGCGATCATCTATGGCAGCGGTCACGAGCGGATCCGTTTTGCCTGGGAAAACGAGAGTGGGTCGCGCGGCGAGTATTACCGGACGTGGGAAGGGCTGGCCAGCGAGATCCGGCGGCGCTATATGCAGAGCGGCTCTGACTCGATGCGCGAATATTACACCCAATACATGAGCGAACAGCCGTGCCCTGACTGCAAAGGGGCGCGGTTGCGGCCCGAAAGCCTGGCAGTGCGGGTGGCAGGCCGCTCGATCGATGAGATAACGCGCCTGAATGTGGCCCAGGCGCTCGACTGGGCGCGCGAGTTGCCCAATCATCTCAACGCCACCGAACAGGCGATCGTCGGCGATGTGCTGAAAGAGATCCGCGAACGACTCGGCTTTTTGTACAACGTCGGGCTGCATTATCTGACCCTCGATCGCGGCGCGCCCACCCTCTCCGGCGGTGAAGCGCAGCGCATTCGCCTGGCCTCGCAGATCGGTTCGGGCCTGGTCGGCGTGATGTACATCCTCGACGAGCCGAGCATTGGCCTGCACCAGCGCGATAATCGCAAGCTGCTTGACTCATTGTTGCGTCTGCGCGACCTGGGCAATACCCTGATCGTGGTCGAACACGACCTTGAGACGATGCAGGCGGCTGATTGGATTATCGACTTCGGCCCCGGCGCCGGCGTAAAAGGCGGTGAAGTGGTTACTGCGGGCACTCCTGATCAGGTTGCCCAGCATCCCACCTCGCTGACCGGCAAGTATCTCTCTGGCCGGCTGTCAATCGCGGTTCCCGCAACACGCCGAACGGCCAGTGCGGGCTGGCTGACCCTGGAAGGGGCTTCGCTCAACAATCTGCGTGATGTAACGGTCAGTTTTCCGCTCGGCTGCTTCATCGCCGTGACCGGTGTGTCAGGGTCGGGCAAATCCTCGCTGATCACCGAGACGCTCTACCCGGCGCTCGCCAACCGGCTCAACCGCGCGCAGCTCAAACCGGGACCGTTCCGCGCCCTGCACGGTCTGGAAAAACTCGACAAGGTGATCAATATCGATCAGCAGCCGATCGGGCGCACTCCGCGATCCAACCCTGCCACGTATGTCAAATTGTTCGATCTGCTGCGCGAGTTGTTTGCCGAAACCCCTGAAGCCAAACTGCGCGGGTACGGGCCGGGCCGGTTCAGCTTCAACCTTAAGGGCGGACGCTGCGAAGCCTGCGAGGGCAACGGCGAAATCAAGATTGACATGCAATTTCTGGCCGATGTCTGGGTGCAGTGCGCCGAGTGCAAGGGCAAACGCTACAACCGTGAGACGTTGCAGGTGAAGTATAAGGGCAAGACGATCGCCGATGTGCTGGACATGGACGTGCAGACGGCGCTGGAGTTCTTCGCTAATGTGCCGCGCGTCCGGCGCATCTTGCAAACCCTGCACGACGTTGGTCTCGACTATATCAAACTCGGTCAGCCGGCAACGACGCTGTCGGGCGGTGAAGCGCAGCGGGTCAAGCTCGCGAAAGAGCTGGCGCGGGTTGCCACTGGCCGCACCATCTACATTCTCGACGAACCAACGACCGGCCTCCACTTCGCCGATGTGCAACATCTGTTGCAGGTCTTGCACCGGCTGGTTGATGCCGGGAATACCGTGATCGTCATCGAGCACAATCTCGATGTGATCAAGACGGCTGATTACGTCATCGATATGGGGCCGGAAGGCGGCGATGGCGGCGGTGAAGTGGTTGCGCTGGGGACGCCTGAAGAGGTTGCGCGCCACCCAGCTTCGCACACCGGTCGATTCCTGCGCGAGATTCTGGGGCTGGAACCGCTCGATCGCCTGGAGGACGTTACGACAGTCCCCGTGCCCCTGACACATCACAATCAGTGAGATCGACGCCGGTCAGATCGGCGCCGGTCAGATCGGCATCACACAGGCTGGCTTCGCGCAGGTTGGCGCCGCGCAAACTGGCGCCGCGCAGGTTAGCCCCGCTCAGATTGGCGCGGGCAAGGTTGGCGTTCGTCAACAGGGCGCCGCGCAGATTAGCGCCACTCAGATACACGCCGCTCAGGTTGGCTTCACTGACATCAGCATTACACAGGCTGGCCTCGGCCAGATTGGCCTCGCTCAGGTTGGCCCCGATCAAATTGGCGTCATCAAGCGTCGCTTCACGGAGACTGGCGTGCATCAGGTTGGCGCCGGCCAGATTGGCGCCGTTGAAATTCGCGCCGTTGAGACTCACCCTCATCAGCAATGCGCCACTCAGGTTCGCGCCGCTCAGATTGACCAACTGCGCTTCTCGCAATTGGGCTTCGCTCAGGTTGGCCCCGATCATCACGGTGTCGCGCAGATCGACTCCGCTGAGATTACACAGGCTGAGATTGGCGCCGTAGAGATTGGCGCCGCTGAAATCGGCGGCGCTGAGGTTCGCGCCGCGCAGATTAGCGCCGGTCAGCGTGGCAAACTCCAGATTAGCCCAGCTCAGATCGGCTTTGCGCAGATCGGCGTCGCTCAGATCGGCCCGCACCAGTTGCGCCCAGTTCAACCGCGCTTCGCGCAGATTGGCCCAGCTCAGATTGGCGCTGCCCAGCTCGCATACGCTCAGATCGGCGCGATAGAGGTTTGCATCGGTTAATCGCGCGCGATTCAACTGCGCCTCACTGAGGTTGGCGCCGCTCAGATTAGCCGCGCTCAGGTTGGCGCCATTCAGATTCGCGCCCACCAGCCAGAGCGGGCCAGGCCGGTTCAAAAGGTCATAGATTTGGTCGGGAGTCAGGTCGGCCATACGGCACTCCTTTGCGCATCAGCTCGTCGGCAACGCTGGCGTCTTGGCAACCAGCCAGATCGAGGCTGGCGCGCCCATCGAACGGCAGGCAATCTGTTCAACCGCAAATTCACGACCCGTCTGCCAGTGCAGCGCCTCTTGCAGGATACCGCACTGAATGTAGCCGATAGGTTCATCGGCCTGCTTGCCAGCAGACATCGAACAGGTATAGTCGATATACGCCCAGGTATCGCCGCGGTCTTCAAGCGCCAGCCGTCGCTCCTGATTGACTGCCTGACTGAGCCGCCGCAACCCCGCCTGCATTGCCGACAGGCCCAGTTTGACCTGGGTGGCGAAGGGCAAAACCTTTGAGGCAACCAGGGCCGCAGTGCCAAACAGCGCACTCTGACGCTCGATCGCCAGCCGCGCAGTCTGGCGTCCAATCCGCAACGCCATGCTCCGCGCCGAACGGCCAAAGAAGTTGAGCAGTCCGGCATTGAGCGACGCATAATGGTACAGAGTCAGTCCGCAGGTCGCCTTGAGTTGTTCGGGCGGATAATTGCCGATCAACTGGCTCAGCCCGGCCTGGCGCAACACAACGGCCAGCCCATTGCGTCCGATGACCTCTTCGGTCGCCAGCAATGCCCAGCGCATATACGCATCAACTAACAGCAAATCGGCGACCGGATCGTGGTCGGGGCGGTCGCGGATCTCCATGCGCTTCTCCCTGGCATCTAGCCTGTTAGTAATGACATGACTGGC
>FWWL01002384.1_pt1 | contig 39396 bp, 34 predicted proteins | sample 2228331 | NCBI WGS metagenome assembly FWWL01 (sample SAMEA103939775, study PRJEB20133) | metagenome
CGGGTGCGGCATCGCCGGTCGAGGTGCCGCGGTCGGTCCTCCTTTCCATCACGGGCGTGGGGGAGACGCCGCCGGAGGCCTCCAACCAGACCGACCCCGGAACCCACGCTCCGTTACTCAGGCTCCCGGAGAAAGATGCTATTCCGCGGTCGTCCCCCGTCTGGACCGGGGATTCACCGGCGCAGGCCCCGCCCCGAGCGGGGGAAGGGGCGACTACGGTCGGGCCCCGCCGCGAGCGGGGGAGGGTTTTTCTCATCATGTCCGCCTGCCGTTGAAACATCGCGGATCCCTTTACCGAGCAGGGATTGGGGCGACGGCGGGACCTTCCTGAATGTCCGGGAAAACCCAGAGGATCCGGCCAGGAGGCCTCGCTCCACCGAGGAGGAAGCAGCTTATGGTCCCCTCCTGGCACGATCACGCGACGGCGCTGGAGAGGGGGCGTCTTTGGTGCGAATTCGGACCGAAAAAGGATCGGAACCGCCGAGAACCCCGGTCTTCAGGCGGGATTCTTTATCGGACTGCCGGCGGCGCTCACAACAGGCCCTCGCCGGGGGAGAGGGGTGAGCGGCGCCTGCGCGGAATGCGCGGCTCCGGGTGGCTTTCGGAGGGGCGTGGCCTAAATCCGTGCCGCTGCTTCCGGGATTGAGGCGGTGAGGCGGCACCAAACGGTGTTTCAACCATCCCCGGAAGGTGCTTCAACCGTCCCCGGAAGTCGATATAATAATATCGATACCCGGGATGTCGGCTTCGCCGCACAGATGGAGCAACGGGAGGAGTAAGGAGATGGAAGTGCTCAAGGTTTCCTCGAAGTCCAACCCCAATTCCGTGGCCGGCGCCTTGGCGGGAGTGCTCCGCGAGTCGGGCAGCGCTGAGATCCAGGTGATCGGCGCCGGTGCTCTGAACCAGGCCATAAAGGCCATCGCCATCGCCAGGGGTTTCGTGGCGCCCAGCGGGATAGACCTGGTGTGCATCCCCGCCTTCACCGACATCATCATCGACGGTGAGGAGAGGACGGCCATCAGGCTTTCCGTGGAATCCCGCTGAACACCTCCCCGCGTGCCCCATTCCACGCTCCCTACACCTATGCGCTGTATGGAGGGGAGGGGGACCGCATCCTGGTGGCGCGGCCGCGGGGCGTCCGATCCAGCGGCACTCTTCTTGATGCCCGCGACTGGGATCCTGCGTTAGAAGGCTACATACTAAGGCGTTTCACTGCCCCATGCCGGGCTTCCTCCCCTCACCTGGCACACGCATGCAAACGCATCATGACAGCCCCTGAGGTTGGACGGTCATCACACACCCTGATGGAGAGCGACATTTTCCCTGGTTACATCCTGCTTTTGTCCCCTCTGGCTGGCGACTCTCTCCGTAGCGCACAGGGTAAGGCCTCCCGGCGCTCAACCCGGCCCACGTCTTCCTCCGTGTCGCCTGCGGCATCTACTTTCCCAAAACAGGTCTATTACCGGATGTTCAACCCGGATGCCGTATCATCCCGGAGGTCACTTTCCGGATGGAAAAGGTGGAAAGACCGCCCCGTCACCATGACGGACCTGGAGGGCCGGGGAGGAAGAAAATGGTCATCTCTCACGTCCCACTTGAAGGAACGACGCCCCGCCCCGTCTCCGGCTCCTGTTTACCCGCTTACCCGCGGGCTTGTAAAATAAGCTGACCGGTGTCAGGTCAGCAAAGGCACCACCAGATGAAATCAGCGTTCAAGGGAACAGGCGCTTTTGGTCGACCGGGAGGATAAGGCATGTTGACCGTGCTCAAGGCGATATTTCTCGTGGTGGCCATAGTGTGCGTGCCCGTGCTCTGCCTCTTTCTCATCCGCCTGGCCCTCAAGCTGTCCAGGAGCGTGGACCATCTCAACCGCACCCTGAGGGATGCCCGCCCCCAGCTGAACGTGTTTCTGGTCAACCTGAACCGGGCCGCGGAGGAGATCAACCTGGAACTGGAGAACGTCACCGCGGCCACCGGCGAGGTCCGCGACCTGCTCGCCGGCCTGGAGTCCAGCCTGGCGGCGGTGGAGAAGGCTCTGCGTTCTCCATGGGCCAGGTGGGGGAGTTCGCTGGTCGCATTGGCGGCCGGGAGCGGCCTAATCCGCCGTATCCTCGGCGAGCGTGGCTGAAACGGCGCCGCGAGGGATGGAGGAGCCATGGATTTCATCTTCTCCACGGCTTCCCTCTTCCAGTGGGAGCTGGAACGGATATTCAGCCTGGCCGCCCAGGCCGGTTTCCAGGGAATGGAGCTGATGGTCACCAAGCGCCCGGAGACCCAGTCCCCGGAGCAGGTCAGCTGCCTGGCCGAAAGATACGGGTTGAGGGTGGATTGCGTCCACGCCCCTTTTCTCCTGGCGGCGCGGAAGGTCTGGGGCGGCTTCCGGGGTAAGATCGAGCGCTCGCTGGAGATGGCCCGGAGCCTGGGAGCGGGTGTGGTGGTGGCCCACCTTCCCTATTTCTGGCAGTGGGGATATGCGCGCTGGGTCCGCGACCACATGAGATCCGTCAGCTCGGGAGAGCAGGTGTGCCTGGCCCTGGAGAACGCCATGCTGCTCAACCTGCGCCGTCCCCTGAACTTCAGCCTCTACAACAACCTTCCGGGGCTGGCGGAACTCCCGCACCTGGTCTTCGACACCAGCCATTTCGCCGTGGCCGGTGTGGACATCTTCGAGGCCTGGAACATCCTGGGAGCAAAGGTCAGGCACGTCCATCTTTCCAACAATTACCTGAAGGGTTTCGACGACCATGCCCTCCCCTTCGACGGCCGGCTCCCCCTGGACCGTTTCCTGAAGCTGCTCTCGCGCACCGGTTACCGGGGCAAGGTCTCCCTGGAGCTGGGGCCGGGACCTCTGGAGGCGAGGTTGGGGGAGAGGCGCGTGCTGGCCAACCTGAGAAGAAGCCTGGAGTTCTGCCTGGAAAACCTGTGACCTCGCCCCGCGTCACCGACCAAAGCCCCTTTCCGGGACGCTGGTCCCCGGGAAGGGAACCCCCACCGGTGACCGCCCCGTCCCCTCGCGACATCCCGGCGCACGCCCCAGGGCATGGTTTACAATGAGATCATGAGCGAGGAAAAGACTTTCGCCCTGATTACCTTCGGGTGTCAGATGAACGTTCACGATGCGGAACGCATCGCGGGCATCCTCCATGCCGCCGGGTGGAGGGAGACCGGGCCCGAAGGGGCCGACGCGGTCATTCTCCTCACCTGCTGCGTGAGGGAGAGCGCCGAGGAAAGGCTTTACGGCCGCCTGACCTCCCTCCGGCCGTTGAAGGAGGAGAGGGGTGCCCTCGTCGCCGTGGGCGGCTGCCTGGCTCAGAAGGAGGGCGAGAAGCTCCTTGAGCGGTTCCCCCACGTGGACCTGGTCTTCGGGACCCACCAGTTCCCCCGCATAGCCGAGCTCCTGGAGGAGGCGGCGTCAAGGCGTTTTTGCGCCCTGGAGATGGACGGCCTGCGGCTTGAGGACCTCCCGGTGAGCAGGAGGGAGGGCTTCAGGGCTTGGGTGACCATCACCCACGGGTGCGACAACTTCTGCTCCTACTGCGTGGTCCCCTACGTGCGGGGAAGGGAGGTGAGCAGGCCCCCGGCGGAGGTCCTGCGTGAGGTGGGCCGCCTGGTGGAGGACGGAGCCCGGGAGATCAACCTCCTGGGCCAGAACGTCAATTCCTACCGCCTCCGGGAGGAGGGCCGCAGCCGGTTCGCCGACCTGTTGCGCCTCCTGGGACGGGAGTTCCCCGGGGTGTGGATACGTTTCACCACCTCACATCCTCGCGATTTCGACCGCCCCATCATGGAGGCCATCGCCGAGACGGAGAACGTCTGCGAGCATGTCCACCTCCCCGTTCAGGCGGGATCGGACCGGGTGCTCCAGGCCATGAACCGTGGCTACCGGGCCGCGGATTACCTGCAAAAGGTGGAGGAGCTGCGGGAGGTGGTGAAGGACGTGGTCCTGACCACCGACCTCATGGTGGGCTTTCCGGGGGAGACCGAGGAGGATTTCCGGCGGACCCTGCAGCTGGTGGAGCGATGCCGCTTCGACGCCGCCTTCACCTTCATCTACAACCCCCGGCCGGGAACCGCCGCCTCACGGCTCCCCGACGACGTGCCCCGCGAGGTTAAGCTGGATAGGCTGCAGCGCCTGGCGGAGCTCACCCGCCGGCTCACCGCGGAAAGCCTGCGGAGCAGGGTGGGGCGGATGGAGCCCGTGCTGGTGGAGGGAGCCAGCCGCAAGGACCGGGGTATGTGGAGGGCCCGCACCCGGGGGAACCAGCTGGTGCACTTCCCCCGGGGCGCGGAAGACCTGGTGGGGAAGACGGTGCGGGTGAGGATAACCCGCTCCGGAAGCTGGAGCCTCTACGGGGAGCCCCTCCTGGAGGGCGCATCCCCCGTGGAGGGGCTGTTTCTCGGCCGCCGAAGCGGGGTATCCTAATATCTGGCCACCATCCAGCCGGTTGGTGACCGCCGGATGCTCGGAGCCGGGAAGGGTACACGGGGGTGATGAGGTGAGTGCGGAAGCGGGAATCTCGGCCGGTTGCATAGTCCCCCACCCTCCGCTGCTGGTGCCCGACATCGGGGGCCGGGATCTGGAGAAGGTGCGCTCCACGCGGGAGGCCATGGAGAAACTGGGGGCGGCGGTGAGGGACCTGGGACCGGACGTCCTGGTGATGATCTCCCCCCACACGCCCATCTTCCGCGACGCCTTCACCGTCAAGCTGGGGGAGAGGCTGGAGGGGAGCTTCGCCTCCTTCGGTTGCCCCCAGGTGCGTATCGCCAAGGAGAACGACGTCGAGCTGGCCCGCGCCGTGATCGAGGAGGCCGAGGCGGAGGGGATCCCCCTGGTCGGCCTGGAGCGGTCAAGGGGAGTCTGGCTGGACAGGGGCGAGGAGCTGGACCACGGCCTCCTGGTCCCGCTCTACTACCTCGACCGGTTCCTGGAGACGCCCGTGATCTCCCTTTCCATCTCCGGGCTCGATTACCGGAGCCATTTCCGCCTGGGAAGGGCGGCGGACCGGGCATGCCGCCGGACGGGCAGGAAGGCCGTCTTCGTGGCCAGCGGCGACCTTTCCCACCGCCTGATCAGGGGGGCGCCGGCCGGGTACGACCCCCGGGGCGCGGAGTTCGACCGTCGCATCGTGGACATCGCCGCCGCGGGGGACTTCGAATCCCTTTACCTGCTGGACGAGGAACTGGTGGAGGCGGCGGGGGAATGCGGGTTGCGTTCCATCCACGCCCTGTGGGGGGCGCTCAAGGACGGGGAACTTCACAACCAGGTGCTTTCCTACGAGGGACCCTTCGGTGTGGGATACCTGGTCTCCCTGCACCTCCGCACCCCGAAGGAGGTGAGCGGGTGAGCTCGAAGGACGAGAAGGACCGGACCAGTCCCCACGTCTCCCTGGCCCGGGCGGCCATCGAGAAGTGGCTGCGGGAGAGGAAGGTCCTGGATCCCGGGCCCCCGGATAAGTTGCCCGAGGAGCTGCGGGGCCGTGCGGGGGCATTCGTAAGCCTCAAGAAAGGCGGAGAGCTCAGGGGGTGCATAGGGACCTTTCAGCCCACCCGGGACAACCTGGCGGAGGAGATCGTCTCCAACGCCATCAGCGCCGCCACCCGGGACCCGCGCTTTCCCCCCGTGAGCCCGGACGAACTCCCGGAGCTGGAGATAAGCGTCGACGTGCTGAGCGACCCGGAACCGGTGGAGGACGTATCCGAGCTGGACCCCCGGCGCTACGGGGTCATAGTGCAGAGCGGAGGCCGTCTGGGCCTGCTCCTCCCGGACCTGGAAGGTGTGGACACCGTGGAGCAGCAGCTGGACATCGCCAGGCGCAAGGCCGGGATCGGCGCGCATGAGCCCATTCACATCTACCGCTTCACGGTCCAGAGACACCATTGAGGGCCTCGGTCCCGCCGAGAGGGAACACGCCTCCGCCCAGGGCGCGGGAGGGCCGGATAAAGGAGGTCCTCCGGGTGCGGCCGGATCACATCCTGCCCGGCCGCAGGAACCGCGCGGGCCGAGGAGGATGCCAAAAGGGCGCCCGGACTGGTTCCCCCGCGGAGAGCTCTCCAGACGCCGCGGACGAGAGCGGCCGGTAGCCGTCCCGCCACGGGTGCCGCTCCATGCCCTCCGTTCCACCGTCCCCTGTGCCGAAGGATAGGAGGAGTCCCTTACGAGCCGGTCGTCATGAACGAATGCGAGTCCCGAAAGGGGATAAAGGTGGCCGCCATCCTGGGGCCTACGGCGGTGGGCAAGAGCCGCATCGCCGTGGAGGTGGCCCACTGCCTGGGAGCGGAGATCGTCTCCGTGGATTCCATGCAGGTGTACCGGGGAATGGACATCGGCACCGCCAAGCCGGGTCCCGAGCTGAGGAAGGCAGTCCCCCACCACATGATCGATGTCGCCGATCCCCACGAGGACTACTCGGTGGCCCGTTTTCAGCGGGAGGCGCGGCGGGTGGTGGAGGAGGTGGCCGCGCGAGGCAAAATACCTCTCCTGGTGGGGGGGACGGGTCTGTACTTCGAGGCCGTGGTGTACGACCTCCGCTTCCCGCCCGGCGGCGTTGACGACAAGATCCGCCGAGAAGTGGAGAGATGGGCGGAGGAGGACCTGGAGGGGCTGAAACGGCGCCTGAAAGAGGTGGACCCGGAATTCGCAGCCGGGCCGGATTTCGCCAACCCGCGCCGGGTGGTCCGCGCCATGGAGGTCTATCTGAGGACGGGAGTCCCCGCCTCCCGCCTCCGGTCCCGCCGCGGCCAGCAGCCCCTGATGTATCCCTACTGCGGCGTGATCCTGGATGCGCCCCGCCAGGCCCTCTACCGGGCCATAGACCGCCGGGTGGAGGAGATGTTCTCCGCGGGCCTGGTGGAGGAGGTGAGGGCGCTGTCCGCCCGCGGGCTCTCACGCACCGCCCGCCAGGCACTGGGCTACAAGGAGGTCCTTTCCTATCTTGACAGCCGCATGACCCTCGGTGAGACTATCTCTGAAATAAAGCGACGTTCCCGGCGCTACGCCAAACGGCAGCTTACCTGGTTCCGGCGGCTTCCGGGACTGCGGTGGTTGAGGCTCGAGGAACACGAGCTTTTCCAGAGCCCTCCCGAGAGCTGGAAGAGAGTGCTCCATCACCTGCGCCGTGAACTGTACGGAGGGGAGTAAGTGGTCTTTTTCAAGTATCAGGCAACGGGCAACGACTTCGTCATCCTGAGCGCCATGAAGGAAGGGGAGCCTTTTCTGACCCCCTCGGATATCGTGGAGATCTGCCGCAGGCACACCGGCGTGGGCGCCGACGGGGTTATCTTCGCCTGTCCGCCTCGGGCCGGAGGGGACGCCGAGATGCGCATCTTCAACGCCGACGGGACGGAGGCGGAGATGTGCGGGAACGGCATCCGCTGCCTGGCCAAGTATCTTTTCGAAAGAGAGGGCCTCGACCGGGAGACGATGTTCGTGGAGACCGGGGCCGGCACCAAGGAACTGCTCCTCCGGGTGGAGGGGGGAAGGGTGCGGGAGGTGGACGTGGACATGGGCTTTCCGGAATTCGGAGGCCCCGACCTCCCGGACACCGTGGAGGCCGGCACCCCCATGGAAGTGACCCTGGAGCTCCCGGATGGGACGCAGGCCCAGGCCCTCTGCCTGTCCATGGGAAACCCGCATTGCGTACTCTTCGTCCCCGAGGTGGAGAAAGCCCCGGTGAGGGAATGGGGCCCGCTCATCGAGAAGCACCCTTACTTCCCCCGACGCACCAACGTGGAGTTCGTGGAGGCGGTGGACCAGGGACACATCAGGGTGCGCGTCTGGGAAAGGGGGGTGGGTGAGACTCAGGCCTGCGGGACGGGAGCCTGCGCCGCTTTCGTGGCCTGCGTGCATTCCGGAAGAGGCGGCACCTCCATGGAGGTCTCGCTTCCGGGGGGTAAGCTCAGGATCTACGCCGACCAGGGGGGTCACGTGCACCTGGTGGGCGGCGCGGTGGAGGTGTTCCGCGGCGAGTTGGCCCCCGGTTGGAGGGAAGGGGGCTGAACGCAAGGCGCCGACGCCGCCGTGAGGATAGGCCACGGTCCGCGCCGGCGGCCGGACGGCGCCAAAACAAACAGTAAACCACACAGGATAAGAGAGGAACGCGAGGAGGAGATGGTGATAATTTCCAGGAGGCTCGAGGGATTACCGCCCTATCCCTTCGCCGAGATAGACCGGAGGGTGGAGGAGCTCAAGGGTCAGGGGGTGGAGATAGTCGACTTCGGTATCGGGGACCCCGACCTCCCCACGCCCCCTCACATAGTGGAGGAATTGCGTGAGCAGGCGGGGCGACCGGAGAACCACCGCTACCCGTCCTATCAGGGATCGAGGCGGTTCAGGGAGGCCGTCGCCACCTGGTTCCGCTCACGCTTCGGGGTGGAGCTGGACCCCGACCGGGAGGTGCTTGCGCTCATAGGTTCCAAGGAGGGGATCGCTCACCTCCCCCTGGCCTTCCTGGACCCGGGGGAGGTGGCCCTGGTTCCCGACCCGGGGTATCCCGTGTACCGCACGGCGGTGATCCTCTCCGGCGGGCGGCCGGTGGACCTCCCTCTGAAGGTGGAGGACGGTTTCCTGCCCGACCTGGACGCCGTGGAGAGGGAGGTCTGGGAAAAAGCCCGGGTGCTGTTCATCAACTACCCCAACAACCCCACCTCGGCGGTGGCCGATCTCTCCTTCTTCGAGAAAGCCGTGTTTTACGCCCGGCGCTACCGGGTTGTTCTGGCCCACGACAACGCCTACTCGGAGATCACCTACGACGGGTACCGGGCACCCTCTCTCCTGGAGGTGCCGGGAGCGCGTGAGGTGGGACTGGAATTCCACTCACTGTCCAAGACCTACAACATGACCGGGTGGCGGTTGGGCTTCGCCGTCGGGGGAGCGGAGATCGTCGCCGCCCTGGGGAAGGTGAAGACCAACGTGGACTCCGGCGTCTTCAACGCCATCCAGCTGGCGGGAGTGGCGGCCCTGGAGGGCCCTCAGGACTGCGTGGAGCACAACCGCGCCGTCTACCGCAGGCGGAGGGACGAGCTGGTGAGCGCGCTGCGTTCCCTGGGGTGGGAGGTGACTCCGCCACGGGCCACACTCTACGTGTGGATGCGGGTCCCCGAGGGCCACACCTCGGGTTCCTTCACCCGGGAGCTTCTGGACCGGGCGGGAGTGGTGGTGGTCCCGGGAGCCGCGTACGGGACACGGGGGGAGGGCTTCGTGAGGTTCTCCCTGACCCTTCCCGACGAGGAGCTGAAAAAGGGTGTGCACAGGCTGCGGGAAGCCTTTTCCTGAGCCCCGCCTTAACCCACGGTCCCGGTGTTCCCCCGGGCGGCGCGGAAGCGGGGATGGTGACGTCCGTTGACCGAGGAACGCGGTGAGTACACGGAGCGTCTCCGCGAGGCGGAGCCGGAAAAGGCCGTCCTGGTGAGCGTCCTATGGGGGGACGTCCCCGAGGAGGAGGCGCGGGAAAGCCTGGCCGAGCTGCGCTCCCTTGCGGAGACCGCCGGGGCGGTGGTGGTCGACAGCCTCGTGCAGTCCCGCCGCCGGCCGGACCCCGCCACCCTGCTGGGGAAGGGGAAGTTGGAGGAGCTGCAGAGGAGGGTTTGGGAGGCGGAGGCCGACCTGGTCATCTTCGACCAGGAGCTCAGCCCCTCACAGCAGCGCAACCTGGAGAACGCCCTGGGGATCAAGGTCGTCGACCGCACCGCCCTCATCCTGGACATCTTCGCCCAGCACGCGCACTCCAAGGAGGGAAAGGCGCAGGTGGAGATGGCCCAACTCCGTTACCAGCTCACCAGGTTGACGGGGAGAGGGACCCAGTTGAGCCGCCTGGGGGGAGGCATCGGCACCCGCGGGCCTGGGGAGACCAAACTGGAGGTCGACCGCCGCCGTATCAACATGAGATTGAGGACCCTGAACCGGGAACTCAGGGAGCTCACCAAGGTGCGCCGCCTGAAGAGGAAGAGGCGCCAGCGGTTGGAGGTGCCCACCTTCTCCCTGGTAGGATACACCAACGCCGGAAAATCCTCGCTCCTAAATCGGCTCACCGATGCCGGCGTACTGGTGGAAAACGGTCTCTTCTCCACCCTGGACCCCACCACCAGGCGAGTGGCGCTCCCCGGGAACCGGAGCGCGGTTATCACCGACACGGTGGGGTTCATCAATCACCTTCCTCACCAGCTGGTGGAGGCCTTCAAATCCACCCTGGAGGAGGTCAGGGAGGCGGATGTCCTGCTGCACGTCATCGACGCCTCCGCGCCCCATATCGAACGTAGGACCCGGGCCGTGGAGGAGGTGCTGGAGGAACTGGGCGCTCTGGAAATCCCTACCATTTACGTCCTCAACAAAGTGGACCTGTTAAATGAGGAGGAAAAAGAATCCCTGCGCAGGAGGTTCCCGCAAAGCGTGCTCACCTCCACCGTCACCGGCGAAGGCCTGCCGGAGCTCAAGGAGCGGATGGCCTCCCTCATCCCCGCGCCACAGACCCTCCGCTTGAGGCTCCCCCCGGGGGAAGGACGCCTGGTCTCCCTGCTCTATCGGCGGGGGAAGGTCCTGGAGATGAGCACGGTGGACGGCTACTATCACCTCCTTGCCGAGGTCCCCCCGGAGATCGCCGGAGCGTTCCAGCGGTTCCGGGAGGACGGCGCGAACTGAGGCGGCGAGCGGGCTCCGGTGAGGGACCGCGGGACACCGGGCGGGGGAGGGGCTCGTCGGGCGTGGTTGTCTTTGCGGTGGTTTAATATTCATATCGTCCCGTTATGACGGCCTCCGGGGATTCGGGGATATGGTGAAGAGATCAGCGAGCGCGTGGGATGACGGCCTCTGGGCCGGGGAGATGGAACGCGAGGTGCGGAACCGGGAATTCGTCTTCCGCATCCTCTTCACGCTGGGCTTCCTGCTCCTGGTACAGCTGGAGCGTCTGGAAGTCGCTCCGGGCGAAGAGGTCTCCTACCTCCCCCTCTACGTCCTGGGGGGAGCTTACCTGGCCTACGCCCTGGCCACCTACATCTTTCACCGCAAACTCAGCCTCGTGGGGAGGTACCGCTGGTTGGCAGCGCTCATCGACGTATCCGCCCTGTGCCTGGCCATCCACTTCAGCGGCGGGGTGGAGAGCTATACCTTTCTCCTGCTGGGGCTGGCCTCGCTGATTGGGGGCGTCTACGGGGGCCTGAGGGGCGCCTCCTACGCCACCCTGCTGGCCATCCTCGGATACACGGCAGTCGTCCTGGGCGACCGTGCCCACCCCGAGGGTTACGAGCTCGCTCAGGCCCTGGCCCTGCGTTACGGATACATCCTGGGCGCCTCCGTCCTCGATTTCTACGTGACGGACGTCATCCTGAAAGACCGGCGCCGGCTGCGTCTCTTCTACGAGATAAGCCGCAGCTCGAGCAAGAGCCCGGCCCTTTACAACGTGATGTCCGAGATCACACACCGCATGGCCGAGATCATGCGCGCGGAGATCGCCGTGCTATTCACCCTCGACGAGAACACCTCGTCACTGGTGGCCCAGCAGCCCTCTCCGGGGCTCGACTACCAGACCGTCACCCGACTCAGGATGCCCCTGAGCTCGGAGGGACTCCTGGTCAAGGCCTTCCGAGATGGAAGGGCACTCCTCCTCACCAGGCGCGCCTGCCGCGAGACGGAATTTCCCGCCCTTCTCCCGGATCTGCGAGTGCTGGATCTCCTGGCCTGCCCGCTGGAAGCGCGAGGTAAGAGGATAGGATTGATGGTGCTGGCCAACAAGCTGGACAGAAGAGGCTACTCACGGCGCGACCTGGAAATACTGCGCCTTCTCGCCCCCCACATCTCCGTGTTCCTGGACAACGCCCTGCTCTTCCGCCGAAGCGAGGAGAAAGTAGCCCAGTTGACCAGCCTCATAAGGGTGGTGGACGCCATCCACACCACCTCGAGCCTGGATCAACTGTTCAACCTGGCCATGGACGTCATCCGCGCCCTCTTCGGGCCGGACAAGGTCCTCATCAACCTGCTGGACGCCCAGACGGGAATGCTCAACACGGTGCGCAATCTGGGCTACGACCGGGAATACGCCGAGAGGCACCTCAGCCACCCCTTCCAACCCCAGGTGGACTGTTTCGTGCTCAAAGGCGGAGACCATTTCCTCTGTGCGGAGGTGGGTTCCGAGACGCGCTGCCCCAACATGGTGGTGAGCGAGGAGATCCGCTCCGTGCTCTGCGTCCCCATCCGCTCCGGCACCAAGCTTTACGGAATCCTGCACATGGCCAGCCGCTTCGAGGCGGCTTTCGACGAGGAGGACGCCAGCCTGGCCAAGGCCATCGGGGAACAGATCGGAGTGGCCGTGGAAAGGGCCCGGCTTTTCGAGGAGATAAGCCAGCTGGCCGTCACCGACGAGCTGACCGGCCTCTACAACATCCGCCACCTCAAGCGAGTGCTGGGGGAGGAGGTCAAACGGTCCCTGCGCTACGGAAGGGCCTTCTCCTTCATCATGCTGGACATCGACAACTTCAAGATGTACAACGACCAGCACGGACACCTGCGCGGTGACGAGGTTCTCCGCATCCTGGCCGGCCTCCTGCAGCAGAACGTCAGGGAGGTGGACACCGTCTTCCGCTACGGCGGGGAGGAGTTCTCCATCATCATCCCCGAGGTCGCCAAAGGGGAGGCGTTGAACATCGCGGAGCGTATCCGTCGTGTGGTCCAGGATTACGTCTTCCCCTTCGAGGAGTACCAGCCCGGCGGGAACCTCACCGTGAGTATGGGGATATCCGGTTTCCCGGAAGACGCCGAGGGAACCGAGGAGCTCATAGACCGCGCGGACCGCGCCCTATACCGCGCCAAGCTCACCGGACGCAACCGTGTGTGTCTATACGACCCCGCCCTTGACCGTGAAGCCTTCCATCCCCAGGCGCCGCGCTGAATCCCGATCGGTCATCTCCACGGCTCTTGCGGTCGGCTCCTCTACCGGGCGCCTCGCTGAAGATGCCCGGAAACGACCTACACACACCCGGGTCGTCTCTGGGGCAGCTCTCGCATCGGGCCCCTTACCGGGCGCTCCGCCGAATAGTATCCGGGGCCGACCTGCATATCTTACGCGGTGGCCGCGCCTCGGTAGCCCCGTGCCCCGTGGAAACACCGCCGTATACCTCCACTTACAGCACGTGGCGATACCATCTCCTGCGCCGTAGCCTGCGCACCGTGGAAACACCGCCGCGCGCCTCACGAGGCCCGCCCCGGCTCCCGGTGCACACGCCTCCATCGCCGCGTGCCTCCTTTGGGGGATCGCCTCCGACCCGCGTTGTCACGGGCGAGGAAACGGGTATACAATATCACTCGATGATGCGGGATGTGGCGCAGCTTGGTTAGCGCGCTAGACTGGGGGTCTAGAGGTCGCCGGTTCAAATCCGGCCATCCCGACCAGAAAAAAGGCGGCTGAGCCGCCTTTTTTCACGGCACGCGCCGACCCGCCACCTCGGTCGCCGAACCGGCCTACCGATACGAAGAGGCTTCGGCTCCCCCTGCCCTCCACACCACTCCCCATCCCGCGCGAGGTGCGACCTGTCGCCGCCCGTGATTAAAATAGTCCCCGTGGACGGACGGACCGGGCATCCGGATGGTGAGCCGCAGCCGGAAACGCCGCCGCGGACCGGTGAACGCACCCTCATGGCCGGGTCAATGATGTCCGGTTTCGGAGCAGCAGCCGGAAACGACGCCGCGGACCGGTGAACGCACCGGGAATCCTCCGCAGAACGCACGGGGAAGGCGAAGCGTGCATGAAAAGAGATGTCCCGCGAGAAGGGAGGTCCCTGGATGATCAAGAAGAACCTGGCTAATTTTTTCACCTGTCTGCGCATAGCCCTCATCCCGGTGGTGGTGTGGCTCATCTTTTCCGCCAGCCTCCACGACAGGGATGCAGCCCACGCCTGGGCCCTGGCCATCTTCGTCTTCGCCGCTTTCACCGATTTCATCGACGGCCAGATCGCGCGCCGCACCGACACCATCTCCGAGTTCGGCAAGGTGGTCGACCCGCTGGCCGACCGCTTGCTGGTCATATCCGTCCTGGTAGCCCTCATGTGGCGTTCCTTCATGCCCCTGTGGATGGGGCTGGTCATCGTGGGGAGGGATGCGCTCATGCTGGTGGGCGCGCCGGTGGTGGGCATCCGGGACCCCCAGGTCAGGGAAAAGCTGGCCGTGCACTGGACGGGCAAGCTGGCCACCGCCCTGCTGTTCATCGCCATCTGCATCTTCATCTACTGGAACCTTCACCGGCAGGTGAACCGCGTGGGGCTGGTCATTTTCTGCGCGGGTATATTCTTCTCCTACCTCAGCGGTTTCATCTACCTCCGCCGGGGTATAAAATTGTTGGGCGCGAGGCTGGAATCCTGAGGCGAGGGAACCCCCATCTCCAGGGGATGGAACATCGCCTGTCCAACCGTCGGGCACGGCAACCGAGCCCTGAGCCCCGTCCGCGTCCTGGGGCGGTGGGCCGGGTACGAAGTGCAGTCAAGGGCTTCGCTTAACGAGGAGGTGCGAAGATGAGCTCCCATTTCACCCAGGAAAAGGACCTCGCCTCCGCGGTCAGGGTGAGCTGGCTGGGACACGCCATGTTCCTGCTCGAGGACGGGTCCGGCCACCGTGTGGTGACCGACCCCTACGGCGAGGGGGTGGGTTACGCGCTTCCCTCGGTGGAGGCGGACATCGTGCTGGTGAGCCACGACCACTTCGACCACGCCAACGTGGACCTGGTGAAGGGGAACCCCGTCTTGGTGCGTGAGGCGGGGCGGCGGGAGATAGACGGCGTGGTCATCGAGGGCTTCCCCACCTTTCACGACCCCAGCGGGGGGAAGGAACGCGGTCCCAACATCGTCTTCCGTATCCGGATGCAGGGGTTGACCTTCGTGCACCTGGGCGACCTGGGGCATCTTCTGGAGGAGGGTCTGGCTTCCGAGCTCAGGGGGGCGGACGTCCTCTTCGTCCCCGTGGGAGGCACCTTCACCGTGGATGACGCCCAGGCGGCGGAGCTGGTCAAGGCCCTGGCTCCCCGCATCGCCGTGCCCATGCATTTCCGTAACTCCGGCTGCAGTTTCCCCATCCTCACCGAGGAACCCTTCGTCTCCCGCTTCGACCGCGTGGAGAGGGTGGGGAAGAGGCCGGTGTACATCACACCCGGAGAGCTTCCCGATCCCACCCTGGTTCTGGTGCTCGACTTCCTCGAATGACCGCGGGGCGCACTCATCCGGGCACTGCCGCAGCCGGCATCCCGGTGCCGGCCGGCGGGTTTCCCGGGTAAGAGCCCGCACCGGGGCATGGTCGAACATCGGCAGGCGCACCTTCCCGCGCCATAACAACCTGGTAGGCGTCGGAGAGCAAAGGAAGCCGCGCCTTCCCCGAACGGGCAGGGCCTTCCCCTAGCGCTGCGGAGGGGCAAGGGCACCGCGGGGTTATAATAGTAATCGAGTGGATGGGAGGCGGACCCGCAGACCACCCATCGACCTTTCGACCCGAGGAACGGGAGGACCGGGCAGGCGGTGTTGCAGACCCGGGCAAAGCCCTGGACGCCCGAAGGCCCGTCCTCTCCCCAGTTAGAACGCATCGGATAATAGCGTACCGCCGCGGGGACCGAACCGGTATCCAGGGAGGTGCACATTGAAAGCGGTGATCATGGCCGGTGGACAGGGGACCAGGCTCCGTCCTCTGACCAGCAACCAGCCCAAGCCCATGCTCCCGGTGGTCAACAAGCCCATGATGGAGCATATCATCGAGCTGCTCAAAAGATGCGGTTTCCGGGAGATGGTTGTCACCCTGCAGTTCCTGCCCACGTTGATAACCAACTATTTCGGGGACGGGGAGGCCTGGGAGGTGCACTTGGATTACGTCACGGAGTTCGTCCCCTTGGGCACGGCGGGAAGCGTGAAGAACAGCTCCTCCCTCCTGGACGGCACCTTCCTGGTTATCAGCGGCGATGCCCTCACGGACATCGACCTCAACCGGGTGGTGGAGTTCCACCGCAGCCGGAAGGCCATGGTGACCATCACCCTCATCCGGGTGGACAACCCCTTGGAGTTCGGGATCGTGGTCACCGACGCCGAGGGACGCATCGAGCGCTTCCTGGAAAAACCCAACTGGGGGCAGGTCTTCAGCGACACCATCAACACCGGGATCTACGTCCTGGAGCCGGAGGTCCTCGACTTCATCCCCGAGGGACAGCCCTACGACTTCTCCAAAGACCTCTTTCCCCGCCTCCTCAACGAAGGTTACCCCCTTTTCGGTTACGTGGCCGACGGGTACTGGTGCGACATCGGCAACTTCGAGCAGTACGTCGCCGCCCACCGGGACGTCCTGGACGGAAAGGTCAAGGTGGACATCCCCGGTTTCCGGCTGGCGGAGAACGTGTGGGTGGGCGAGGGAGCCGACATCGAGCCGGGGGCGGAGATAAGGGGCCCGTCGGTCCTGGGGGACCACTGCAAGGTGGAAGCGGGGGTGAAGATCCGTGAATACACCGTGCTGGGCCACAACGTGGTGGTGAAGAAGGATTCCTTCCTCCACCGGGCCATCATCTACGAGAACTCCTATATAGGCAACGGGAGCCACCTGCGTGGCTGCGTGGTGGGCAAGAACTGCGACCTGAAGGCCAACGTCCGCCTTGAGGAAGGGGTGGTGGTGGGCGACGAGTGCCTCATCGGGGAGAGCGCCCTGGTCAGGCACGACGTAAAGATATACCCCTTCAAGACGGTGGAGACGGGGGCCACGGTGAACACCAGCATCGTCTGGGAATCCCGAGGGCTGCGCACCCTCTTCGGAAAGCGGGCGGTGTCAGGGATCGTCAACGTGGACGTGACCCCGGAGCAGGCCCTCCGGCTGGCCATGGCCTACGGCTCCACCCTTCCCATGGGTTCCACGGTGATCACCTCCCGGGACGCCTCTCGGGCCGCGAGGACCATAAAGAGGGCCATGATCAGCGGCCTCAACGCGGCGGGGGTCAACGTGGCCGACCTGGAGGTCTCCCCCGCCCCGGTGAACCGCTACGCCATCCGCGCCGAGAGGGCGGAGGGGGGAGTGGACATCCGCATCTCGGCCTTCGACCCCCAGTCCATAGAAATACGCTTCTTCGACGAGGAAGGCATCGACATACCGGAGTCCAGACAGCGAGAGATAGAGAAGGTCTTCAGCCAGGCCAGCTTCCGGCGCGCCTTCGTGGACGAGATCGGAGCCATAGTCTTCCCGCCCCGCGTCCTGGAGATGTACACCAAGTCCCTCCTGGACCGCCTGGACCTCGAACGCCTGCGCAGGAGACGCTTCCGGGTGGTGGTGGACTACGCCCACTCCAGCGCCAGCATGATCCTCCCAACCATCCTGGGGAAGATGGGTTGCGACGTCCTCAGCCTGAACAACTTCACCGACGAGAAGAAGGTGACCCTCTCCCAGGAGGAACTCAACGCCTCCCTGCGCAACCTCTCCCGGCTGGTGAAGTCCTCGGAAGCCGAGATCGGGGTTCTTTTGGACAACGCCGCGGAGAGGCTGTACCTGCTGGACGAGACGGGCCGCCAGATTCATCCCCAGGTGGCCCTCCTCCTCTTCGTCGAGCTCCTGGGGGAGGCGGGACTCAAGGGCAGCATCGTGGTCCCGGTGAGCGTCACCTCGCAGGTGGAAAAGGTGGCCGCCCGCTACGGGAACCGCGTAGTGCGCACCAAGGTCAGCAGGAGCGAGCTCATGAAGGCCTCCCTGGAGGACGGCGTGGTCTTCGCCGGAGCCGGGAGCGGCGGGTTCATCTTCCCTTCCTTCATCCCCACCTACGACGCCATGGCCAGCACTGCCATGCTCCTGGACGCCTTGAGCCGCGTGGAGGGGCCCCTTTCCCGTCACGTGAACGGCCTGCCCCCCATCCACATGCTGTCCACGGAATATCTGGCCTCCTGGGAGCAGAAGGGGACCATCATGAGGCGGCTCGTGGAGGAGTTCTCCGGGGATGAGGTCGAGCTGGTGGACGGGGTGAAGGTGTACATGGACGGCTTCTCCTGGGTGCTGGTACTGCCCGACCCGGACGAACCCACCCTCCATATAATAAGCGAGGCGGACAGCGATTCCGAGGCGGCGCGCCTCCTCGCCGAGATGACCCGGAAGATAAAGAGCCTGACTTCCGCCTGACCGCTCTCACCACGCGCGGTCCGGGTCCTCGGGACCCGCCGTGGGAGCGTTTTCCCGTCTTCCGCGCCGGATCCCCTCCGACAGGGGATAGCCCGCGGGATGGCGGGGCCCGGCAACTCGGACCCGCATCCGTTAAAGGACCCTTCTCGTGCGCAGAACGGCGGAGAAAACCCTCTCCGACCGACTGGCAACTCGACCCCGTATCCGTTAAAGGGTCCTTCTCCCGTGACGGCACATCTACCGTGACATAGGCCGTCGGGCGGGGGGCGAGACGGTGGCGGAGCCTCGGCGCGAGGGCCTTCGGGTCCGCGGCCTCCCGCAAGGCAGGGGGTCCGGGGAGACGCGGAACCGCGCCCTCCTCCCGGGTCGGCTTAACCACAGGCTGGCCGAGCGGGTATTATTAATGGAAAAGGTATCCGGTCTTCGGGACGGAAAGGGATGCGGCGTTGCGGGAGGCGGTGGCGGGAAGGGGGGACCCCGCTCGCCGGCAGTGAAAAGCGTTGCCCGGGAGGTGGACGAGCATGGCCTTTACCTTTGATGCGAAGGGATCGCTTCTGGTCATAGATATGCTCAACGATTTCATACACCCTGACGGAGCCCTGGTGGTACCCGGAGCTTCGCGCATCGTCCCCAGGATCGCCGGGCTGCTGGGGGACGCGCGCCAGCAGGGAATACCGGTTATCTACATCGCCGACCGCCACCGCCCGGACGACCGGGAGTTCCAGTACTGGCCGCCCCATGCCGTGGCCGGCACCTGGGGCGGGGAGGTGGTGGAGGAGCTCGCCCCCGAGGAGAAGGACTACCTGATACCAAAGAGGCGCTACAGCGCCTTCTTCGGGACCGACCTGGACACCTATCTCCGCGAGATGGGGGTGGAAAAGCTTTACCTCACCGGGGTGCTCACCAACATCTGCGTTTACGCCACCGCCCTGGACGCCGCCATGCACAACTACCGGGTGGCGGTCTTCAGGGACGGGGTGGCCTCGCTCAGCGAGGAAACGGACGCCTTCATCTTCAAGCAGCTGGAGGAGGTGCTCCAGGCCGAGCTTATCTGAGGAGGTGGGGAAGATCTTTCACGTGGCATCCACGGAGGACATCCTGAGCGGCAGGGTGACCGACGTCTACTTCAAAAAGTAGCTGGAGGAGGTGCTCCAGGCCGAGCTTATCTGAGGAGGTGGGGAAGATCTTTCACGTGGCATCCACGGAGGACATCCTGAGCGGCAGGGTGACCGACGTCTACTTCAACAACGTGGTCAAGGCCCTGCGCTACCTCGACCTCAACCCCCGCGTGGCCGCTGAGGTCAGGGCCGGAAGCCTTCCCGAGGACTGGGAGTGGGCGGTCTTCGCCGGGCTGGAGGAGACCCTGCGCCTGCTGGAGGGCCGCCCCGTGGACGTCTACGCCATGCGCGAGGGCACCGTCTTCCAGCCCGAGGAGACGGTCCTCATCGTAGAGGGGAGATACCAGGACTTCGCCGTGCTGGAGACGGCCCTCCTGGGATTCCTGTGCCAGGCCTCGGGGGTGGCCACCAAAGCCGCCCGCTGCCGGGTGGCCGCCGGTGAGCGCATGTTGATAAGCTTCGGCGCCCGGCGCATGCACCCCGCCATCACCCCCATGATCGAGAGGAACGCCTTCATAGGGGGATGCGACGGGGTGGCCGTGGTGGCCAGCGCGGAGCTCATCGGGGAAAGGCCACTTGGCACCATGTCGCATTCCTTCCTCCTCTGCGTGGGGGACGAGGCGCGGGCCTTCCAGGCCTTCGACCAAACCGCCGACGAGTACATCCGGCGCGTGGCCCTCGTGGACACCTTCCAGGACGAGAAGTTCGGAGCCCTCACCGCCGCGGAGGCGCTGGGGGAGCGGCTCTTCGCCGTACGCCTGGACACGCCCAGCTCGCGGCGGGGCGATTTCCTCAAGATCATCCGGGAGGTCCGCTGGGAGCTGGACCTGAGGGGATACCGGGAGGTGAAGATCTTCCTCAGCGGAGGCCTGGACGAATACGACATCCTGCGCTACAACCCCTATGCCGATGCCTACGGCGTGGGGACCTCCATCTCCAACGCCCCGGTGGTGGATTTCTCTCTCGACATTGTGGAGGTGGATGGAAAACCCAGGGCCAAACGGGGGAAGATGTCGGGGAAAAAACAGGTGTACCGATGCCCGTCCTGCGGCCAGGGCACCCTTGCCCCCTGGGAGGAGGTGCCTCCGCCCTGCGGCTGCGGAGAGCGCATGGAGCCAGCGCTTCACCGTTTCCTGGAGGGAGGGAAACTGGTGGAGGAGCTGCCCACCCCTCAGGAGATACGAGGTTACGTCCTCCGGCAGCTTGCCGGCCGCGAGTTGAAGGCGCCTTCCTCGAGCGGTGCGGGAGTCGGCACGACACGTGGACGACCTCGCTGAAACGGCGCCCGCCAGGCACTGACCGTCCCGGATGACTGGGCACGCCTTGGAGACCTGGAGGTTCCTATCCGAACTCGAGGCCGACGGCGCTTCCCACATGGCCCTGGACCAGGCCCTGCTGGAGTGCGCCGCGGATCCGTCCTTCCCACCCACCCTGCGTTTCCAGCGGTGGGCGCCTCCGGCCGTTTCCCTGGGTCGATTCCAGAAAGCGGAAGACGTCGACCTGGAGGCCTGCGCCGCCAGGGGCGTGGAGGCTGTCAGGCGGCCCACCGGCGGGAAGAGCATACTCCACCTGGACGACTTCACCTACAGCCTGGTGCTCCCCGCGCATATGTCCCTGCCCTGCGGAGTGGTTGAGACCTACGCCCTCATCTGCAGGGGCATCGTGGCCGCCCTGCGCATGCTGGGGCTGGAAGCGGTCATCCAGGTGGGGGGAGGGGACCCGTATGCCCGAGCCGGCGCGGCCTGTTTCGCCGCCTCCACCCAGGCGGACGTCAGATGCGGGAACAGGAAAGTGTGCGGGAGCGCCCAGTTGAGGAAGGGCGGAGCGGTCCTGCAGCACGGCTCCATCCTGCTCAAGGACCGCTCCAGCCTGCACTTCGACCTGCTCCGCTTCCGGAGCGAGGAGGAGAGGTCCTCTTCCCTCCGGCGATATCGTGAGAGATGCGCCTCGCTCCAGGACCTCGGCCTGGAGGCCTCCTGGGAGGAGGTGGCCGGGTGCTTTCGCCGCGGCTTCGAGGAGAGCTTCGGGATCCGCCTGCGGAAAGGGGAGTTGAGGGAGGAAGAGGAAAGGCGCTGGCGGACGTTGATCCCCTCCTATCGCTCTGAAGAATGGCTGCATAACCCGCGCCGCCTCGAACTGCCCCCGTCCACGGAGACCCGCACGGGGTGAAACCTTCACCACCCTCCTCGACATCGCCACGCGGCTGCGAGCCCGTGCACGACCCGCGCGCTTCCACCCGGAGCCGGCAGGATCCGCTTCCTCCGCGGAGGCCGCAAGCCGGATCCCCTCGCCCGCGACCCTTCGCCGCCTCAACATCTCGGGTCTCCCGACAACGGGAAAAGGGGCGAGCGCCGCGAGCGGCCCCTTTCCTGCCGCTGACCCTGTGCCGTGCGCTGCAGGGTCCGTGCGGGCTCCATCCGGATGGAGAAGACTCGAGAGAACGCCCTGTCATCCCGGCAGTACCTGCAGGCCATGAAGAACAGAGCGGCGATGTCCCGATGTCCGGCCGGGACACCGTCATATCGCGCCTCTACTTTTGGAGTCATGTGCGGTTTCCTGTTAAAATATGTATCCAAGAGGCGGAAGGAGGGCTGTCCATGGAAGAGGAGAAAAGGGATCACAACTCGATCCCCATACATGAGGCATATATAGACTACAGCACCAAGAGCGACGAGGAACTGCGCGCCATCCTCGAGGAACTGCTCAAGGAAGAGAAGAAAATTTCCTATCAGAGAAGGATCCTTCACGGGAAGATAGACCTGCTCCGCGCGGAGCTGGTCAGGCGCAGGAAAGAGGGCCTCAAGAAGGGGCGCATCCTCTTCAACGAGGATGATATCCGCAAGCTGAGCGAGATACTCGCCGGGGAGGCTCTGGGGGTGAGTCGCCACGACCCCACCCTTGACTGAACCGCCCGAGGGACCGACCACGCCGACACGGAGGCAAGTTCCACGGACACTCACGCCCTCTGGTCATGACCGGGCTTTTCCCTTTTCCGTCCCCCTCAAACCTTAACCATAAAGTTTTTCTTTAAAACAGCGGGGGGAAATATTATCATTGAGGGAGGGCGGTAGCCGTCCGTGCCAAGCCGTCATCACGGCCGTGAGGGTCGGGAGGAGCGAGGAGGAAGTGGTGGGTCTTCGCTGTGTGAAATGCGGGTTCGTGAACGCGGAGGGCAGTTCCTACTGCTCCCGGTGCGGCGGCATCCTGGAGGAAAGGGCGTGCTCCGAGGAGGCCACCCTGGGTATTCCGGTGATCGAGCCCGAGGTGGAGGAGGAGGTGGAGGTGGCCACCTCCATACCCGCCCCGGCACGGGGAACGGCCATCTTGATCATAAAGAAGGGGCCCGACGCGGGGATGAATTTCACCCTGGAGGGCGAGGTCACCGTCATCGGTAGACACCCGGAAAGCGACATCTTCCTCGACGACATCACGGTGAGCAGACGCCATGCGGAGATCAGGCGGGAGGGGGACGATTTCGTCATCAGGGATACCGGATCCCTGAACGGCACCTATCTCAACCGCGAGCGCATCGAGAGCGCTCCTCTGCGCAGCGGGGACGAGATACAGATAGGGAAGTTCAAGCTCCTCTTCCTCAGAGGCTGAACGGGCGGACCGAGGAACGGGTATTCCCTGGGGTGGGACTATGAACCAGGCCAAGGACAGGATGAGCATCGGAGAGCTTCTCAGGCTGCTTCAGCCGGAGTTCCCCGAACTCACCATCTCCAAGATCAGATTCCTGGAGAGCGAGGGTCTGTTGAGCCCGGAAAGGACTCCCTCGGGATACCGAAAGTTCAGCCAGGCCGACGTCCAGCGCCTGCGCTTCATCCTCAAGCTGCAGAAGGAGAAATATCTGCCCCTCAAGGTCATCAGGGAGAAGCTGAGCGAGCTGGAGAGCGGAAAGGTACGGGCCGGAGACCTGGCAGGGGGAGAGGGCGAGGCGTTCAGGATAGGGGAGGAGATATCCGCCTATCAGGACGCCACCATCCCCCGGGAAAACCTCCCCCAGGCCCTGGACATCGACCTCTCTTTCGCCGACACCCTGGAAGAATACGGTCTTATATGCTCCCACCAGGGAGACGACGGCCCTTACTACGAAAGGGAGGATGTGAAGATACTCCGTATAGCCAGGGAGTTCTCGCGCTACGGCCTGGAGCCGCGCCACATGCGGATGTACGAAAACCTCACCGACCGGGAGGTCATGGCCTTCGAGCAGATCATCCTCCCCTCCCTGAAGTCCAAGGACCCCGAGACACGGAAACGAGCCCTTGACGTCCTCCTCCAGCTGGTGAACCTTTCCCGCGAGCTCAAGGACCAGCTGCTCAAGAACCGGGTGAAGGAATACTTCCGCCAGCACAACCAACCCGTCCCGTTCTGAGTTGGCCGCCACACCTACTGTGCACCGCTTCCTGGCCGACCGCATGTTGGGCCGGCTGGCGCGTTACCTGCGCCTGCTGGGCCACGACATCTCCTATCCCCAACCCTGCCCCGACGCCCTGCTGGTGGCCATGGCCCAGGAGGAGGGACGGGTACTTCTGACCCGTGACCTCGGGATACTGGAGCGCATGGGGCCCGCAGGAGGCAACCCCAGGGTGGTCGTCCTCCGCTCTGAGAAGGTGTCCGAGCAGGTGGCCCAGCTGGCCGCCGAGGGATGGCTGCGGAATCCCGGACCGCCCCGCTGCGCGGCCTGTAACCGGGTGCTGGAAGACATCTCGTCCGCGGAGGCTCGCCATCTGGTCCCGCCTTACACCTGGTGCGTCCACGACCGCTTCCTATACTGCCCCGGCTGCAACAACGTGCTGTGGGAGGGCAGCCACCTGGAGCGTTTCCGCCGCCTCATCGAGGCCACCCACCCCTCCCCGGGTCCCGCCGTTCCATGACCCGGCTCGATCTCCCCAAGGGTCACCATAAGGTGGAGCCGGGAAAAAGACGGGGACTCCTTCCCCTCGACCGCGTTGACGCCCCGTGCGGCGGGAAATACAATTCTTGCCGTGTCCGGAAGAGGGGGTCCTTTCCATGCTCTTCTTCTCCGAGCTGCAGGAAAAGAAGGTCCTGGACGCCCACGGTCGCCAGGTGGGCAAAGTCCAGGACATCGCCGTCAGGGTGGGCCAGGGACTTCCGCGCAGCGAGTTCCTCCTGGTGTACAGGACCAGGAGGGGGCGCCGGGAGACCAGCGCCGTGCCCTGGGACTGGGTGGCCTCGATAAGTCGCGAGGGGGTGACCCTAGACCGCGAGCGGGAGGAGGTCTGGGACGCAGACATCCAGGCGGAGGGGTTGTGGTTGGGACGCAACCTGCTCGACCGCCAGATCGTGGACCTCCACGGGTACAAGGTGGTCCGGGTCAACGACCTCCGCCTCGCGGAGTCGGATTCCCGCCTCACCCTAACCGGCGTGGACGTGAGCCAGAAGGCCCTGCTGCGCCGCCTGGGCCTGGAAAAGGCGGTCCGCGCCGCCGAGAAGCTGGGGATAGACCTCCCGGAGAGGACCATACCCTGGAGCTTCGTGGCCCCCCTGGAGGTGAGCCAGGCCGGCCTGAGGCTGACCGTCACCCAGTCCCAGCTCGGCGAGATGCACCCCACGGACATCGCCGACATCCTGGAGCAGCTCGACCCCGCGCAGCGCAGCCGCTTACTGGACATATTGGACTCCTTCACCGCCGCCCAGTCTCTCTCCGAGGTAGAGCCGGAGATGCAGGCGGAGGTCATCGAGGGACTCGCGGAGACCCGGGCCTCCAACCTGCTGGAGATCATGCCCCCCGACGAGGCCGCGGACATCCTGGGCAACCTGCCGCGGGACAAGGCGGAACGCCTCCTGAACATGATGGGGGTGCGGGAGGCCAGGCTCATCCGGGAGTTGCTGGGATATCCGGAGGACACGGCGGGGGGGAAGATGACCCCGGAATTCCTCGCCGTCCTGAGCTCCTGCACCGCGGCGGAATGCATCGACTACCTCCGCCGCAATGCCCCGGATGCGGAGACCCTGTACTACGTATACGTGGTGGACGACGAGGGGCGGCTCAAGGGGGTGGTCTCCCTGCGGGAGCTGTTGACCGTGGACCCGGAGGAGAGGGTGGAGGAGTTCATGCGCCGCGACGTCATCTCCGTGCACGTGGACGACGACCAGGAAGCGGTGGCCGAGGTCATGGCCCGTTACAACCTCCTGGCCCTGCCTGTGGTGGACGACGATAATGTGCTCAAGGGGATAATCACCGTTGACGACGTCATCGATGTCATGCGCGAGGAGGTCGTGGAGGACCTGTCACATCTGGGAGGCCTGGAGCTGTCGGAGGTCGGACTCGCCACCTCCCTGCGCAGCCGGCTGCCCTCCCTGGCCATCACCCTTCTGGGCGGCTGCCTCTGCGCCCTGGTGGTGATGCTCTACGAGTCCCGGCCCATCCCCCTGGTGACCCTGGCCTTTTTCCTCCCCCTCGTCCTGCGGGCGGCCCAGGACGTGGGGCTGGTCTCGCAGGCGGTGGTCCTGGAGAGACTGGGCGGCGTCGAGTTCACCGCCAGGGAGGTCTTGGGACTGGCCTGGAGGGAATTCCGGCTGGTGTTGATCATCGCCTGCGGTCTCGCCCTTCTGGGAGGGACGGCGGCCTTCCTCTGGGAGGGGTACCTGCGTCTGGGCCTTGTGATCTCCTTCACCCTGCTGGCCTCCATCCCTCTGGGCGGCATCCTGGGCATGGTGTTCACCCTCATCTCGCAGCGCGTCCCGGGGGAACTGCATTTCGCCCAGGCGCGTCTATCCGGTCTTCTCATGGGCCTCACCACCCTGGTGATCTACCTGGCCCTGGCAGCGGCCTTGCTCCCCGGCCGCACGTCATGAGGACGGTCGCCGGCATGCACCCAGGCATCGGGGCGAGGCCAGGCGGCGACCCGTTCCTGCAACCCTGTCCCCCTCTTCTGGTAAACTCCATTTGATGGTAGAGAAACGCGGATACGAACCGGCCGACCGGCGCTTCCGGCCGGAGAGGCCCCCACGCCCAAGGCATCCGGACCCTCGCGTGCGGCGTCGCCAGGCCCGCAGGCGGATACGCGAGCTCCGCCGGAGACGGCGCCTCATGCTCCGCAAGAGCCGGAGCCCGGTCCGGCGTGCGCTACCCCGCCTGCTGCTCATCCTCCTCGCCGCCCTCTTCCTGAGCGGAACCCTGACCGCCTGGGCGCAGCGGGGGGAGGAGGGGAGGACCCGGGCGTTCGAGCTCACGGCCTCCAATCTCGAGGAGCTCGAACGGCAACAGGTCACCGGGGTTATCGACGAACCCGAGATAACGGCCAGGGCGGCCGTGCTCATGGAGGCGGAGACCGGGGAGGTGCTCTTCGAGAAGAACGCGGACCTCCAGCTCCCCATGGCCTCCACCACCAAGATCATGACCGCCGTGGTCACCCTGGAGAACGCTTCCCTGGATGAGAAGGTGGTGATAAGCGAGAGGGCCAGCTCCACCGGGGAGTCATCGGCATGGCTGGAAAAGGGAGAGGTCCTCACCGTGGAACAGCTGCTCCACGCCCTGATGGTGCAGTCGGCGAACGACTCCGCGGTGGCCCTGGCGGAACACGTGGCGGGGTCCGTGGAGGTCTTCGTGGATATGATGAACCGCAAGGCGGAGGAGCTGGGGGCCGCTCACACCCGTTTCGCCAACCCGCACGGACTGGACCAGGAGGGGCACTACACCACCGCCCGCGACCTGGCCAGGATAGCCGCCTATGCCATGCGCGACCCCGTCTTCCGCGAGCTGGTGGTCTCCGACGGCTACCAGATACCCTGGCCCGGACATCCCCACAACCGGGTCATGGTCAACCACAACAAGTTCCTCAAGCTCTATCCCCATGCCACCGGGGTCAAGACCGGGTACACGGAGAAGGCGGGGAAGTGCCTGGTGGCCTCGGCGGCCAAGGACGGACGGGAGCTCATCTCCGTGATCCTCAACGGCGGGGACACCTACTGGGACCAGACCGTGCGGCTCATGGACCACGGGTTCCGGGACTTCACCCGGGTGGAGTACGCTTACGCCGGACAGCGGCTCTGCGAAGTCCAGGTGGGAGATTTTCCCAGAAAGAAGGTCGATGCCGTGGCCGGCGGGGATGTCTCCGTCACCGTGCGCAGGGACCGCATCTCGTCTTACCTGACCGCCGAGGTGGTGTGCGCCGAATGGGTCCCTTACCCGGTAGGGGCCGGCCAGGAGGTGGGGGAGTTCCGGGTGGGGGAGGGGAACCCCGCGGGGAAGACCGCCCTTCTGGTCAGCGGGGGGGAGTGCCGCCCTCCCAATATTCTGGTCCGCCTGATGGCCTTCTTCTGGGCGGTCCTCGGGCAGTGGTGGAGGTGGTTGAGGTGGCTCCTGCCCGGGATCTGACATGGAGCCTTTGAGGCGGTGTCCCGCTCATGGAAGGAGTGACCCTGGGACCGGTTCTCTTCACGGCGGAGGCCATCGCCGCCAGGGTGAGGGCGGTGGCCGAGCAGATAAACCGTGACTACCTCTCGCGGGAGGACCCCGGAAAGGACGTGGTTTTGGTCAGCGTGCTCAAGGGCGGGTTCATCTTCCTGGCCGACCTGGTGAGATGCCTGGAGATCCCCGTGGTGGTGGACTTCCTGGCCATCTCCGGATACGGGGATCGGGGGACATCGGAGGGCGTGCGCATCCTCAAGGACCTCTCGGAGGGGATAGGGGGAAAGGATGTGCTGGTGGTGGAGGACATCGTGGACACCGGCCTGACCCTCAGCTACATCCTGCGTAACCTCGAAGCCCGGGGACCGGATTCCCTGAGGGTCTGCACCTTCCTTGACCGGGCGGTTAAGCGCATCGTCCCCGTCGAAGTCCGTTACCGCTGTTTCGAGGTGGGGGAGGATTTCGTGGTGGGGTACGGACTGGACTACAACCAGAAGTGGAGGAACCTTCCCCAGGTGCACCTGCTGCGGGGCCGATAGCCCGGCGGCGGATATCCCGCGCCCGCATTGCGTATCAATCACCACGGCGTGAAGAACGATAAAAGTCTTGAGGCCTGACTGAACCCGCGCCTCGGCAGGGAGGTGGGGTGGTGAGCCGAAGGCATCCGCCCGGGATGGGTTATTACCGGGATGGGTTATTATAATATATGAACTCCGCGCCCGCGGCGGAGGATATAGGTCGTCCGGCGGCCGTTGGTGGTAATATATAAATACCTGAAAGCGCGAGGATGTGAGGGCCATGGTTGAACTTACCCTGATAGGCGTGAGAGTGGAGCTCCCGGCGAACCAGCCCATCGTTCTGCTCAAGGAGAGGATGGGCGACCGGTATCTCCCCATCTGGATCGGGGCCTTCGAGGCCACGGCCATAGCCTTCGCCCTGCAGGGGATCGAAACCGCCCGGCCCATGACCCACGACCTGATGAAGAACATCCTCGACCAGTTGGGAATCGTGATGAAGGACGTGGTCATCTCCGACCTCCGGGAGGGCACCTTCTACGCCGACATCAACCTGATCTACGAGGGGAAGTCATTCAAGATCGACGCCCGACCAAGCGACGCCATCGCCCTCGCCGTGCGCACGGGGGTGTCCATATATTCCGACGAACACGTGCTCAACGAGGCCAGCGTTTTCATAAAGACCGACGAGGAAGAGGAGATCGAGAGGTTCCGCGACTTCCTCAAGGACGTCAAGCCCGAGGACTTCATGTAGAGGGAGTCCCCGGCGGAGAAAGGTGCCCTCCGCGGAAGACATCCGCCTGTTCATCATGCGCTGTCCCGCCTCAAGCCTTCCAGCCCCACTCTCAAGGGGACGACGGGCTGCGATTGGCCTCGCCGGAGGAGTTGATTTACAATTTTAACCAGGAACGGCGAGGGGATGCGGGCCGGACGTCGCCGTAAAGGTCCGCGGCCGGAGAAGAAGAGGAAAGCGGGTCCATGCTGGAAAGACTGAAAGCCCTGGAAAAAGCGGTCATCCTCCTGGTGGTCATCATCATCATCGGGACCCTGGGATATATGTTCATCGAGAAGCAGAATTTCCTGGATTCCCTCTACATGGTGATCATCACCGTGACCACCATCGGCTACGGCGAGACCTTCATACTGAGCACCAACGGCCGCATCTTCACCATCTTCCTGGTCATAGCCGGGGTGGGCACGGTGGGCTACACCCTGGTGAGTGGGGTAGAATTCATGATAGAGAACAGCCTGACGGGACTTATGGGAAGGAGGAAGATGCGGCGGGAGATAGAGAGCCTCATCGGCCACTACATCCTGTGCGGGTACGGGAGGGTCGGCCAGCGCGTTGCCGAGGACCTCAGGGAGGCCAAGGCCAAGTTCGTGATCATCGAAAAGGACCCCTCCGCAGTGGAGAAGGCCATCTCCCGCGGGTATCTGGTGATCAAGGCCGACGCCACCACCGAGGAGGCCCTCCGGGAGGCGGGCATCGAACGGGCCAAGGGACTGGTCACCGCATTGAACAACGACGCGGAGAACCTCTACATCACCCTCACCGCCCGGGAGCTCTGCCCCCATCTCTTCATCGTCAGCCGCTGTGACGTTGAGGAGTCGGAATCCAAGCTGCGGCGGGCGGGGGCCGACCGGGTCATCTCCCCCCATTCCATAGGCGGTCGGCGCATGGCGGCCATGCTCCTCAAGCCCATGGTCTGGGATTACCTGGACCTGGCCACCAAGGGGCAGTACATCCAGTTCAACATCGAGAACCTGGAGTGGCGGATCGACGACGTGGAAATACAGCCCAACTCCTACCTGGACGGAAAGACCATCGAGGAGGCCAGGATCTATTCCGTCTCCGGGGCTCTGGTGCTGGCGGTGAAGAAGAGGGGGATGAGCTTCGACACCAAGCCGTCCAAGGAGACCCGCCTGGACGCGGGGGACTGCATCATAGCCATCGGGACCGTGGAACAGCTGGCCAGACTGGAGGAGATCGCCACCTCCAAGGCCTGGTTGCAGGGAGGACGTTATTCCTGATATACAAAACTGCCCGCCGGGACGATACCGATCTACCCGTAAATCCTGAACCTTGACTTTCTGTTATCATTATCGGGCGGAAGCTTTACCGGAGGTTCTGACATGATGGTGGCGGACGGAGCGCGTTTTAGGCCGGCGGCGGCGCGGAGGCGGGCGCTGACCCTCCTGATGGCCTGCGTCCTGGCCTGCTGCTCGGCGCTGGTCGCTCCCTCCAGGTCGCAGGCCCAGGGGGCCCAGAGCGAGGAGGCCTCCCTGACCCAGGAGGCCAACCGGCTCACCTACCAGATCCTGGACCTCCGGGCGAGGCGCGAGGCGGCTGTGCGGGAGGGAGATGCCATACGGGAGGAGCTGAGGGAACTCGACCGGGTTATCGCCTCCAACCAGGAGGAGATGGCCGTCCTGGAGAGGGAGGTCTCCAGGGCCCGGGACGGCTATATGGAATCCCTGCGCAGGATGTACATCCAGGGAGGCATAAGCGAGCTGGAGGTCATCCTCGAATCCCGGGCGCTGGACGAGATGTGGCGTGACGTGGAATACCTGGACCGCATGGCCGGATCCCACCTGCAGAACCTCGAGGAGCTCAAGGAAAAGCTCGGCCGTCTGCGGATGAAGGAGAGGGACCTCAGGGAACAACGGGAGAGAAGGGAGCGGCTGGCCGAGGCCCTGGACGTGGAGGGCCTGGACCGGCGCATCGAGGAGCTGGAATCGCGCCTGAGCGACATAAACGCCCGCCTGCGGGAGATCCGAGCCGCCAAACCATCAGGCCCCGCTCCCAGCCCCTCTCCGGCCCACGGGTCCTGGACGCTTCCTCCCCCGGGCAGGCTTCTGGAACGCGTCCCGGTGATGCCCCCTCTCTCGGATTTCGAGCGCACGGGGATCGTGTTCTCCGGCTACACCACCTTCTACGGCCCCGAGTGGCACGGCAAGCCTACCAGCAGCGGGGTCATCTACAACATGTACGACTTCACCTGCGCCCATCGCACCCTGCCCTTCGGGACCTGGTTGCTGGTCACCTACCAGGGCAGACAGGTGATCGTCCAGGTCAACAACCGGGGACCCTTCGTGCCCGGACGCGTCCTGGACCTCTCCTGGGCGGCGGCCCAGAGCATCGGCCTGAGCGGGGTGAAGTGGACGGAGTTCGAGATCATCGTCCCGCGCGGAGGATGACCGCCGGCGTCGAGGCGGGCATCTCCGGCGGCTCCGGAGCATCGTCCCGCACTGAGGAAGAAGACTCTCGCCTCGTCCACCACAGACGAAAGGGTCTTTCCGGGCGGAAGACAGCAGCCGGACCTGCGACGCCAAAGTGAAAAAAGGTCTCCGGAGCTCGATCCAACGGAGAGAACGCCTTCCCGGCCGCACACATCGCCCGCTGTCGGCAGATGGCAGCTTTCCATGCGGAACGGGTCCCTGTCCACTGCGCCTCAGACGCCCGGAACGAGAACAGACCCGGGGCCGAGCCGGCTGCCGGGCCGCTCTCTGCCCGGGGAAGGATGCCCCGAAAGGAGAACGGCTTGCTCTACGAGTCCGCGCAGGTCATCGAAGTACCCTCCGCGTGGGAAGAATATATCAAGAGGAGAACAGGCCCTTCTCGGACCCTCTTCCGCTTTCGGGGGAGGGGTGCAGCTCTCCCCGGCAGGCGCCCGACCGGGCCAGAGGGCGGCGTCCTCGGGACCTTCTCCGCTCCCGGGGGAGATGCACCGCCCCGGGAAAGCGACGGAGCCGGGTCCTCAACACCCTCAGGGGCCGCCCCTCATCGCGGGGGAGGGATAAAAACCCGGAAGGGAGAAAATAACCCCCGGTGATGGCTTAGACGGTCCCCTGGGGCCGGCTCGCTACGGAGGAACCGATGACGAAGGAAAGGGAGAGGTATCCTCGCTGGCACGAGGTGAGGTTCGCCCACCGGAGCGAGCAGGAATTCGCCAGGCTGCTGGACTTCTACGAGATCAAATGGCTTTACGAGCCGGTGAGTTTCGACATCGCCTGGGACAAGAAGGGCAACCCGGTCTCCAAGTTCACCCCCGACTTCTACCTCCCGGAGTTCGACCTCTACATCGAGATAACCACCATGAACCAGAAGCTGGTGACCAAGAAGAACCGCAAGATCCGCCGTTTGATGGAGCTCTACCCCCAGGTGAAGTGCAAAATACTCTACCGGAAGGATTTCGAGCACCTGCTCTTCAAGTACAACATCAACCTGGACGGCTCGGAGCGGGAAGGGGAGGATAACCTCGGAGAGCCTAACCTGGAGGGCGGGCAATGAAAGAGCACCCCTCCCCGCGGGAGAGGCGCCATTCCCCGGCCGATTCCACACGTCCCTGTTCCAGGGCGGCGTGAAGGTCGCAGACCAGCTCTCCCGCCGTCCGGGGAAGCTCCCCGAAGGGGCAGCTCAAGAACAACGTCTCCACGTGACCTTCCTCCGTGACCCGGGTGCGCCTGCGGAGTCCTCTGCGCACGAGGTCGGCTTCCCAGGCCGCGGCGAGGGCCTGGGCGTCCCGCCCTCTCACACTCAGGAGGGGAGAGGACTCCGCCGCGGCCTCCAGGCGACCCCGGCGCCGCGCCTCCTCCAGGACCGCGAGGCGGGAGCGCCGACCCATGGCCACCAGCGTCCCGATCAGGATCTCCGCCAGCAGGCGATAATGGCGAGGGGGGAAGTGGAGCTCTCCCCCTTCCTCGTGCACCTGATAATGATATGCCGGCCTTCCCCCCAGGTCTCCGCGACGGCGGACGACGCGCACCAGGCCGCTTCCGGCGAGTTTCTCCAGGTGCATCCTTGCCGCGTTGACGTGTAGCCCGAAGTGCTCCGCCACCTGTCGGGCGGAGAGGGGAGATTCGCTCTCCCGCAGGTACTCGAATATCCTCCGGCGGGTGGCGTCGGCCATGGCCGCGGAAATCTGTCCCAGCCTCTCTCCGTAATCGAGCATCTTGTCACTTCCCCAAGAGCCGTTGACATGGATATTATATCATTGTATATAAATACAGTATATACAGTATTAAATAAAGGAGGGGGTATGCTGAGAGTAAAATCCCGGTGCTGGAGGTGCGGGGAAGTCAATCTGGCCCTGGAGGAGATCATGCTGGTGGAGCACGGAGACGGGGACGGGACGTTCTACTCCTTCTTCTGTCCCACCTGCGGGGACGTGCAGGCCTATCCCGCGGATCCCCGATTCGTGGACTTCATGCGCATGAACGGACACCGACCCGTTCTTCTCGCCGAGCCCATCGAGTGCAAGGAGGCCGCGGAGTCCCCTCCGCTCACCTGGGACGACCTCCTGGATCTGCACCTGCAGCTGGAAGGAGATATATGATCGGCGTCATGCCCGTGCCCAAAACGGTCTGGCGGAGACGGTCACTCTGCGGGTAAACTAATCTCAGGGATTTCGACCAAGGAGGTAGGGAGATGACCATTCACAAGCACATGACCATACAGGAAGTGGTAGAGAAGAACCCGGAGACCATCAGGGTGTTCCTGGAGCACGGCCTGCACTGCATAGGATGTGCCGTCGCCCGTTTCGAGAACATCGAACAGGGAGCCCTGGCTCACGGCATAGACGTGGACGCGCTCATCAGGGATCTCAACGCCAAAGTGGCGGAGAAGAACCGGGAATGACATCCCGGCAAACCCCGTCCCCATCCGCATCTCGGGTTCTCCACGCCGAGCCGGCCGAGAAGAGACGGAAACAGAAGGAGAACTCGCCGGGATAAGCCCCCTGCAGGGGGTTTTCCTCCTCCGACTTTTCCCACGAGGGCACGAGCGTCTGCGCACGGCCCCCTGAAGCGCACACAGGCCCAACGCCGGGCCGCCAGAAGGCTCTGCGCCTTCATCCGCGGCAGAACGCCTTTAGTCCGTAAAGGCCCAGAGCAGCGCCGCCCTGCCTCACGCTCCGAAGAGCGACCGGCAAACGAGACCCGGCAACCTGAACACGCTTTGCTCTTCCGCCCTTCCGAGCCGGAAGGGCTCATATGGACCCGACGTCGCAAACGACTTTGTAGCTTTCTCCTTATTCCCACATCCTGAGCCGGAAGGGCCCATATAGACCTTTCGGCTTCCCTCCTTCATACCAGAGGTCGATGGGGAACCCCCTCGCCGGACTCGATAGAGGGTTTAGGCGAGCGTCCATCAGGGCAGCGGAGGCCGGCGAACCAGAGAATCCCGGAGTGAGGACCATCGCGGGCGGTGAAGACCGGTTCACTCCGCGGTGAAAGCGAAAAAGTTGTTTCCCCGAGGAAACGGGAAGGAGAGACCGACGGTGAAGCGCAACTGGAGTAGGATCCTGTCCCTGATGCTGGAGAGCGCGGTCATAGGACTGGTAGCGATGGCCATGATGACCAATTTCCTGATCATCGCTCAGGGGGTCTTCTCGCCCTTCAGCGTGGTTCAGGGCAACTCCATGTATCCGCACATCGAGGACCGCGACGCCGTGTTGGCCATGCCCGTCGATCCTGAGGAGATCAAGAGCGGGGATGTGGTCATCTTCCCCGACCCGGAAGCGGAAGGCGCGTATGTAGTGCACCGCGTGATCGCCCTGGAGGAAAGGGAGGGCCGCCTTTACGCCGTGACCAAGGGCGACGCCAACCCCGTCCCCGATCCCGAGCCCGTTCCCGTCAACCGCATTCACGGAAAGGTGAGATTGATCGTCCCCATGGGCGGCGCTTTCCTGGAGTTCCTCCGCTCTCCCACGGGGTTCATGTACTGTGTGATCCTACCTCTTCTGGTGTTCGTCCTCTACCTCCTAGCCCAGAGGTACAAGGAGAGGAGGGGGGTGGGCGGAAGCCCCCTTCTGCTGCCCCTTTTGAAGGCTTAAAGGGGTAGGGGGTAAGAGTGGCGGGCTTACCCCACGGCACGGCCGCGGATCCGGCCTCCGACGGCCCGGTCCCGGGAACGTACGCCTGACAACCTCGCCGCACGCTGTCCGCGCAAACGATGTTCCCCACGGGCGACCATGAGCCCGGTGCATATATGATCCGCCCAAAACCCCGGGGCCGGACGCTCGCGCACAGCGGGAAAGGCAGGAAGGGGATACACGGCTCATCGAACCGAAGTGGATGCCGGGGCGGGATGCTCGGGCCGCGGGCGAGGTAAGGGTCGGATGGCAGGATGACGATGATTTAACGGAGCCGGCTTTCAAGGGAAGGCAACTTCCGTCGGCGGCGGGAAGGGCATTTCGGGCCTTCCCGTTGTGTGAAGGAGGGGGGTTCGGCCCGGAGAACACCCTGGAGGCCCTGCGCGGGGCGCCTCTGCGGGAAGCCTGAGGGCAGAGGAGGCGAGGGATGAGGATCGAGGTGGACCTCGGGGAAGGGCTCGAGGAACGCGACTTTCTCCTCGTGAGCCACCGGGGAGGAGGGGGGTTCGGCCCGGAGAACACCCTGGAGGCCCTGCGCGGGGCGCTGGAATTCGGCGTGGAGATGGTGGAGACCGACGTCCGGATGACCGCGGACGGCGTTCCCGTGGTCCACCACGGGCCTTTCCTGGGCCTCCGTCTCATCAGCCGCATGTCGGCCGGCGAACTCAAGGAGGCGGCTCCCGAGGTCCCCACTCTACGGGAGTACCTGGAGGTGGCCGTGGGCCGCACGGCCCTCAACCTGGAGATAAAGCGGTGCGACCCCGAGGTGCTGGCCGACCTGCTCCACGAGTTCGCCTTCCCTGAACCTCCCCTGGTGACCTCCTTCGACACCGCATTCATCGCCGACTTCCGCCGCACGGGATACCCCGCCGCGCTCGGGCTCCTGGACCAGTACGAGCTGGTGAGGGACCGCCTTTTCAAGAGGGCCCGCGACTGCGGCGCGTCGGCCATCCTCCCCTTTTACCTGGCCGTTGAGAAGGAAATGGTGGAGGCGGCGCACCGGGAGGGGCTGCGGGTCATAACCTGGACGGTCAACTCCACCTCGGCCCTGCAGTGGCTCATCCAACGCGGGGTCGACGGCGTGATAACCGACGACTACCCCCGCCTCCTTTGGTTCCTGGAGGAGAACCACGGGGCCGAAAAGGCCGTCCCGAGGACGCTCGAGGCCTTCCCGTAGGGCATGGGCTTGCCATGTGGAACGGGGCCGGGGGAGCGTGATAATCATCAGGCGTCGTGGAGGCGCTGGAGATACGTCTCTTCTCAGGCACCCAATTTGCCCCCATAAAGGTGGAAGCAGCCGACCTGGGTGGCCAGCTGCTTTCCGGGTGGGGCGTTGGACTCTCCGTCCGGTCCTTATTTTCGGGCAGGACGGACGGGGTTCGGAATCGGCCAATGGTATTAAAAATGGGTAGAATATACCATAATATGGCATTTTAGGTAGCATTGCTTAATGATATTAAAATTATGTGGAACATCGGCTGGAGGGATATGGAACGATTCGCGATGGGCAAGGCAGGCCGTTTGAGCCGAGGTGGGAGCCATACGGGGCGCGAGGGGGAGGACCAGAGGAAGGAGTGGGCAGGTAACGGGAGGGCGTCCCGCCTGTGAAGGCGGAATGGCCTAGTGACGGAGGGCGACGGTCGGCGGAGGAGCCATGCGGGGAGCAAGGGACCGTCGCGGACGGTCAAATCGGGCAGCAAAATCGAAAAAGGTTCCAGGGGAGTAAAGGGAGCTGGAGAAGGAGGCGACACGGTCTATTGTTTTCCGTAAGCCGGCATCGCGGTGGTCCGGGTAAAGAACGGGTGGGTCTGCGGATAGGCGATCAGGGATGGTCCCTGGCGTTTTTTTCGTTTAACATTACATTGAAAACGAGCCCGAGGGGTGGACCTCCGAGCTCGGCGGCCGGCAGCGCGAGGCAGCCGGCATCTCGGGGTAGATGGTCATACATCGGCGTTCCGAAAAGGGGATATCTCCCGAAGGGAGGGCGTGTCCCTTGATCCGGGCTCCCCGCGAAGGTTTCGACGGAACGGCCGCGCGGGCCGCCAAAGGTGGCCAGCCTCTCTGAAGCTCACCTCCATGGTCTTGAAAGAGGTCCATACCCGTCCGTATCGGGACCCGAGTGGCACGGGCACGACGCGACGAGGCGGATATCCGCAGGTGCCATCGGGGTGGAGAAAACACCCGTAAAGCGGGTCAGGGGGATCAGATGCTCGGTCCGCCCACGCACGCAAGGAAAGGAAAACCCATCAGCCATTGATCCCGAGGTGGAGGATGATCCGCCCGTGCACGTAAGGAAAGGAAACCGTTGAGCAAGGTGCTTCCTTCCGGGAGCACCCGGGGAGAGGAGAAAGGGGGAGGTCATGGAGAAGAACTACAAATGCTGGCCCAAAGGAGTGCCCAGGAGTCTTTCCTATCCCGAGGTCCCCGTCTTTCAGATCCTGCGGTCGGCGGCCGCACAGTGGCCATGGCGCAACGCCATAATCTTCGGGGGAATGGAAATCACTTACCAGGAGCTGGATCACCTATCCGACCGCTTCGCCGCCGCCCTGGCCTCGCTGGGGGTGAGGAAAGGAGACCGGGTGGGCATCCACCTGCCCAACTGTCCCCAGTTCGCCATCGCCTACTTCGGCCTGCTCAAGGCGGGGGCGGTCTTCGTTCCCATGAGCCCGCTGCTTGCGGAGCGGGAGATAGAGTTCCAGCTAAACGACGCAGGGGTGGAGACCTTCATCGGTCTGGACATGCTCTACGCCGCACCCCAGGCGGTGATCCCCCGCAGCCCGGTGAAGAGGGTTATCATGGTCAGCCTGGCGGACTGCTACCCTCCCGTTTCCGCTCCGGCCAAGCTACTCCAGAGGCAGCCCACCCCGGAAGGGACCATCGATTTCACCGCCCTGCTCACCGAGCATCCGCCGGAACCTCCCCAGGTGGAGTTCAACGTCAAGGAGGACCTGGCCCACATCGCCTACACCGGCGGGACCACCGGCACGCCCAAGGGGGTGATGATCACCCACTACAACGCGGTGGTCAACTGCTGCCAGTTCGCCTACTGGTTCGGGGGCGGTGACGTGGATTACCGGGACGGCAAGTTCGGGGTGCGCCGCCTGGAAGGGGACCGCGAGGAAGACCATCCCACCCGACAGGGAACGGAGATCTCCCTCATCGTGGTGCCCTGGTTCCACGCCATGGGGGTCATCGGATACCTGACCATGCAGATGATCGGGGGCAACACCCTGGTGGTCTTCCCGCGCTTCGACCCCACCGAATACCTGCAGGCCATCAACAAGTACCGGGCCACCGTCTTCGGCGGAGCCCCGCAGCTCTTCGTGCAGCTGGTGGAGAACCCACTCTTCAAGGAGCTGGACCTCTCGGAGATCAAGATGGTGGCCTCGGGCGCCGCCCCCATTCCGCGGCACCTCCTGGAGACTATGCAGGAGAAAATACCCGGGGTGGTATGCGAGGCTTACGGCCTGTCGGAGTGCACCATGGGCTGCGCCGCCAACCCTCCCAGCCGCGAGGGGTTCCGACTGGGTTCGGTTGGGCTACCAATACAGGACACGGAGATCAAGATCGTGGACCCGGAGACGGGCGATAAGGAGATGCCGGTGGGGGAGATAGGGGAGATATGCGTGAAGGGACCCCAGGTGATGAAGGGCTACTGGAACAAGCCCGAGGAGACGGCGAAGGTCCTGCGTGACGGCTGGCTGTACACAGGGGATATAGGGAGATTCGACGAGGACGGGTACCTGTACATAGTGGACCGCAAGAAGGACATGCTCATCTACAAGGGATACAACGTCTATCCCCGAGATCTGGAGGAGGTCCTGAACTCCCATCCCGCCGTGGCCCAGTCGGCGGTGGTGGGGAAGTACCACGAGCGCTACGGGGACGTGCCCATCGCCTTCGTGGAGTTGGTCCCGGGGGCCACGGCCACCGAGGAGGAGCTGCTCGAATACGCCAACCAGAGGCTGGCCAAGTACAAGAAGATACGCAAGATCGTCCTGGTGGAGGCCCTGCCCGCCAGTGCGGCGGGGAAGATCCTGCGGCGGGAGCTCCGGGAGCAGGCGCAATCCATGGAACTGGAGCTCGACTGACGAGGCCTCCGGGCCGGTGCAGGGCCACAGGCGATTTTCCACGGCGCCATCCATGGAGCCGGAGCTCGAGCGATGGGGTTCCCATCCACGTTCCGTTTCGCCCTTTCTACAGGGTCACGAGGAGGTAAAGGAAGCTCGTGCGGCAAGGGCACGATTAAAGCCCGTCGGGAACGCGGGGAGCCCTCGACCCTCCTTCCATAAAAAGGCGGGGGATGATAGCGAGTCCGTCTTAAGGCGCAAGGTTAAACGACGGCCGCCCGAAGGGTCAGAACTGGAAGGGGCGACCTTCCGTTTGTCCCGGGCGGAGGTGAGCGGCGGACTCG
>FWWL01002385.1_pt1 | contig 39391 bp, 33 predicted proteins | sample 2228331 | NCBI WGS metagenome assembly FWWL01 (sample SAMEA103939775, study PRJEB20133) | metagenome
CCCCTGCGACAGGTCGGCCGGCTGGGCCGCGGCGGGCGCGGCCGCGGCCAGCACGGCGAGCGTGGCGGCGGTCGACACTTCGGACCAGCGGCTCAACGGCAGCCTCCGACAGGCGCTTCGGCGGGCTGGATGGGCGCGACGGGCTGGGCCTCCCGGGCGTAGGGGCCGACGGGGCGTGTGATCAGCTGGCTGACCGCGCCGGTGGAGCGCGCCGCCGGGCACTGCCCGCGCAGCACCTTGGAGGCGTCGAGCACCGACAGATCGCGACTTACCGTGCCGCTGGAGACGTCATACAGCCCGGTCTGAAGCCGGAAATCGCCATCCACGTCCACCACGTTCAGCCGGTCGGTAGAGTTGATGAAGTACCGGCTCTGGATCTGCACGTTCGCCCCGCGCTGCTGACCGAGGGCGAGGATGCGGCCGCCGTTCGAGATGATCGCGAGGGGGTCGACAATGGTGATCGCCCCACCCGTGCCCGGTCCGGACGACGTCTGGATAACGCCGGGCGCTTCAGCCCCTTCCAGGACGAAGAGGCCCGGCCGCTTGATGCTGATGCCGATCGCGCCCGCAGCGCCTGCGAACGAGTTCGTGGATATGCGGCCGCCGTTCGAGATGGTGAGGTTGGCCGCGTCGATCAGGACAGTGCCCGCGTCACCTCCCGGTCCCATGAGGCCGCCAAAGCCGGGATTGCCGCTCTGGTTCTCGCTGCCGATGATCGATCCCAGACCGTCCACGCGCAGTTCGCCCGTCGCGATGGTGATCAGCCCTGCCGGGTTGGGGTTGGTGGAAAGCGTCGAGATCGCACCGCTGTTCACAACCCTCAGCGTGTCTGAGGTTAGGAACAGCGCGTTGGCCGAGCCGGTAGCGCCGACCTCGGCCGACGAGGCGATGCGGCCGCCATCGACCGTCAGGGTCTTGGCCTCGATAGACACCTCGCCGGCGTCTCCGGCCCCAGCCGTGGAGGTGCTTATGCTGCCGCCATCGCCCACGGTCAGATTGTCAGCGACCAGAATGACCGAGCCTGCCCTGCCGTCGGCGTTACGGCCGATGGCTTCGGACAGGATGTTGCCACCGCCCCCCAGCGTAATCGTCTTGGCCTCGATGTTGACCGAGCCGGCGTTCCCTTCCGACCGGGTCTGGGAGCGGATCTCGCCGAAATTGCGCACGGCGAGGATGTCGGAGCTGATGACGAGGTCGCCACCCCTTCCCGAGGAGTAGGTGTCGGATGAGATAAACCCGCCATTGTCGACCAGGATCGACTTGGACACGACCGACACCGTCCCGGCGTTGCCGCCCTGCAGTGCGTCTGAACTGATGTAAGTGGACTCGAACCCGCCGCCATCGACCACCAGCTTGTCGGCGGAGATGACCACGTCGCCAGCGTCGCCGAGGTCGTAGCTGTCAGACGCGATCTGACCGCCGCGTTCCAGCAACAGGTCCTTGGCGACGACAGCGATATTGCCGGCATTGCCCGACCCCCTCGCGTCGGAGGTTATCCGGCCACCCCTTCGCAAGATCGCGGTGTTCGTCTGAATGAAGATGTCGCCTGCATTGCCGGAGCCGAACGTCTCGCCGGTGATGGCTGTGAAGTCCCGACCGGCGCCATCCAGAACGATCTCGTCGGCATCGATGAAGATGCCGCCCCCCTCGCCGCTGGTCTTGGAGCCCGACGAGATGATCGCGTCGTTCATGAAGAGCTTGCCGGTCGTGATCGACACCTGGCCGGCGTCGCCGGTTCCCCTGCTCGCCTGAGAGGTAATCGACGCCTCATCGACCAGCTCGATCCGGCCTGCCGCGATGGTGACCGAACCGGCGTCACCAACGTCCAGGGCGTCGGAGCGGATACCGGACGCGGTCTGCATCCGCAGCAGATCCTTTACCGTCACGATGACGTCGCCGCCCGCGCCCTCACTGGATGAGGTGGATGTGATGCTTCCCTTCGCGCTCATGAAGAGCGTATCGGCGGTCACAGTGACCAGACCGGCGTCGCCTGTGGCAAAGCCGAAGGTGTCGGACTCGACCCTCGCTCCGTCACCGGTGATTTCGACATCTCGACCCTCGATGAGGACGAAGCCGCCATCGGCTGCGCCCGTCGCGTTCGAGCGCACGGCCGTGTTGAGCAGCACGAGATCGCCCGTAGACCGCAGCAGAATGGCGCCGGGCGTGGCCCCCACGCCGTCCGCCGCGTCGTTCACCACCTCGGAATCGACGAAGAGGAGATCGCCTGTCTCGACCAGGATGCTGCCGGGCGATCCATCGTCGATCGCGCCGGCGATCAACCGAGCGGTGTCGAGAAAGATGGAGGGGGTCCGAATGACGATCGTCCCGGCGGCTTGGCCCGTAAAGCTCGCGACCTGGAAGCTGGTGGCGATCCCGTCGATCCGTTCGGAGGCCTGGACGAAGAGGTCGCCGCTGGAAAACAGCCCGCTCGTCTGGATGTCGAGGGCGCCGCCGTTCACCCGCAACGAACGGGCGCCCACGCTGCTGTCCACCGCCCCCAGCAGACTTGAAGAGATCTGCATGCGCCCGCGCCCGGGGGTCGCCAGAGGGTTGACGATCCGCACGGTTGACCGCCCATCGCCCACCGCGCTCAGGTCCAGGCCGCGGGTGAGGATCTCGCTGTCGTCGATCACGAGGTTGCCAGCCGTGAACGAAAGCGTGGTCTCGGGCGCAGCGAAGGCGTCGCCGACGCCTTGAATATCGGGCCCGACCCCCAGGACCGTGATGTCGCCCTGCCCGCCCAGGAACCCCCAGGCCTCGGGCGCCGCCACCGACAGTGTGGATCCGTTTGGCGTGGCGATGGCGAAGCGGTCGCCGTTGGCGAAACGAAGCTCGCCGGCGGTCGAGAAGTGCGCGGCCGATGGGACGTTCACCTGGGCGCCGGGGCCGAAGACGATGCCCGCCGGGTTCACGAAGTAGAACGTCGCGTTGGGCAGGGCCGTGGAGTCGATCGTCCCGTTGATCCGCGAGGCCTGGCCGCCGGTGACCCGGTTGATGACGTTGTTGACCGCCGCCGCGTCGCCGCCGCCCACCCAGCGGGCCGTGTCGCCGGCGCCCAGGTCGAACTGGCTGAAGCTGTGGAACAGGTTGCCCCCGGCGCGCGTGCCGCCCGCGATCGTGTAGGTGACACCCGCCTGCCCCACGGTCGTGCCCAACGCGCGTCCGGCGGCGACGTCGGGGCTGATGATCGTCTGGCCGACGGCGGCCAGCGGCCAGCCCGCCAGAACCAGACCCATCGCCGCGACAGCCCCTCTCAACGCCACGCTCCCAGCAGGGTGAAAGCCGCCCAGATGTTGGGGTTGGCCAGGTCTCCGCCCTGGGCGATCAAGGCCAGCTGGGCCTCGCGCAGCGCCTCGGACTTGGAGCGGCCCTCACGGTAGCGGCCATAAAAGCTCTTCATCAGTTCGGCCGTGCCGGCGTCGCTGACCGGCCACAGCGAGGCGATGGCGCTTCTGGCGCCCGCCTGCACGGCCGCGCCGGCCAGGCCCATGCTGGCCTCGTCGTCCCCAACCGCCGTCTCGCAGGCGCTGAGGATCAGGAGGTCCAGTTCGCCGCCACGCGTGCGATTTGCGCTCAGGATCTGGCGTAGTTCCGACAGCAGGATCACCTCGCCGTTGGCGACGATGAACGCGCGGTCCGAGCGGCCGTTGAACGAGGCGTGGGTGGCCAGGTGCAGGACGTCGACCTGCTCGCGGGTCAGCGCGCCCACGAGATCGGCCTTGCTGAAGTTCTCGATCACCCACGAGCGCTGAATGCGCTTGCCGTCGGTGACCGCGGCCAGGCGCGCCTCGGCGCCGGTGCCGTCCAGCTTCTCGAAGCGGCCGGCCGGGACGCGGACCTCCATCTCCAGGGAGGCGGCGACCAGCTGCTGGTTCTGTGCCTGGATGCCGCCCGCTTGGGAGTAGGCCAGTGCGGGAGCGATCGTGACGCGCGTCTTCTCGACCAGGTAGCGGTTCTGGCTGTCGATCAGCACCGAGAACGGCAGGCTGCGCAGGGCCCCGTCGGGCACGACCGCCAACAGCGACCCAGGGGTAAGCTCGGCCTCGATCGGCTTGATCAGGATGTCGTAGAGTTGCCGCGAGGCGGCGCGCCAGCTGTCGTCCTCGCCGCCGCTCAGCGAAACGACCGCCGCTTCCACAAGGCGCGCCACGTCCTGGCGATTGACGCTGCGATTGGGCGGCAGACGGCGAAACTCGGCCCCGGCCTGGCCGCCGGCCACATACAGCATCTCCAGCCGGTCGGGCAGCAGGATCGGATAGAGCAACACCTCGCCTGGCCGCAGGGCCTCGGGCTTGAGTGGGTCGCGGGCGGGGATGCACTCGCTGCCGAAGACGCTCTGCAGCTCGGCCTGCCGATAGGCCTCAAGGATCTGCTGCGCGCTCTTCACGCGGATCGCGGCGCCGGCGTCGGCGGCGCCGGCCAGCTGGACGTCGACCGCCCCCTGGAACACGCGGCGCATGTAGAGCGAGAACGCCGTCTCCTCGGTCAGCGGGTCGAACCTGGGCAGCAGCGGCCGGATCGCTTCCAGCGCCTCGTAGGCGGCCAGCACGTGGGCCTCGCGGTTGGCCGGGTCGAACTCGGAGAGCAGCAGGTGGAACTCAGGCAGGCGCGCCGGGAGGCTCCGCTGCGCCTCGAGCAGCAGCGCCTGGTCCATCATCTGCCGCGCCGCATTGGCGTCGCCGTTCGCCGCGGCCATTCGCGCGTCGAGGGCGGTCGCGTAGGCCTGGGCCGCCGGGGCAGAGGACACGCGCATGGCGGCGGTGACCCCGCTCATGCCGTCCAGCGGACCGCCAGCGTCGAGATAGGCCGACAGCAGCCGGCCCAAAAGCTCGGCGCGGAGGGTCGGATCCTGGATCTTGCGCGCGTCGGCCATGCCGTGGGCGGCCACGCCGACGGCTTCGCGCCGGAATTCGGCCGCCGCCGCGGCGTTCGTCTCGGCGACAGAGAGGCGCAGGCGAGCCAGCCGCAACTCGGCCAGCGCGGCCGTACGGTGGTCCTCGTTCGCGTGGGCCTGTTGCGCGGCGCAGCCCAGCGAGGCCACCGACAACGACAGGCTCGAGCTGACCACGAAGCTGGTGCGCATCAGCGCGACGCAGGGGTCGTCGCCCAGTTGCCCGACTTCGCGGGCGGCTTCCGACGGGCCGCGACTGGCCCGCCGGCCACCGCCACGGGTGCCCGTGGCCGGCGTCCCCGACAGCGAAACGAGACCCAGGCGATAGGCGGCCAGGGAGGCGGGACCGCGGAGGTTCGCGCGGCTGGCCGTCTGGAACGCGCCCAGCAGGTAGGTCTGAGCCTGCAGCTGGCTGCCCTGGGCGCTGACCCGCATCAGTTCGCCGGCGGCCGAGCAGTACTCCGCGATCGCCAACGGCGACGGGCGTTCAGGACCCGACCCGCGCAGCTCTAGCGAAGGGGCGATCTCGGCGAACGGGTCTGCGGCCCCGCGCCGGGCCAGGCGGGACTCCGCCATTTCGGCGGCCTGTTGCAGCTCGCCGGCGCTGGGATAGGTCGGCAGGGTGACGTCGCCGGACGGGAGGCACAGGTCGTCGGTCAAGGCCGCGCGGGCCACGTCAGGCGACGCCGCCAGCACCCCAGACACCACCGCAGCCCCCGCCGCAGCCCACAGCCGTGTGACGCCCCCACGTCCCATCTCTACCCCCAGGACTTGGACCTACTGTGCCCGCGTGTTGGGGGTCGCTGTCAATGTATGGCAGCGCAAGACCCCGCCCTCAGGCCATGCCACGCGTGAGATCGCGACGGCTGGCGTCGCCCAGCTGGGATCCGCCGTCGCAGTCCAAGATCGTGCCCGTGACGTAGCTCGCGGAAGAACTGCAGAGGAAGACGGCGGCCTCGGCCACCTCGTCGATACGGCCCCAGCGCTTGAGCGGAATGCGTTCCTGGTGGCCGCCGTCGGCCGACGCGCCGGGCGCGAGCCGGCTCATGCCCTCCGTGCCGGCGATCGGGCCCGGGGAGATGCCGTTCACGCGCACCTCGGGGCCCCACTCCATGGCCAGCACCCGGATAACCTGGTTGATGCCGGCCTTGGCGGCGCAGGCGTGGATCTGCAGCGGCGAGGCGTTCACGGCCTGGCCCGCGGTGATGGCGATCAGCGATGCGCCGGGCCGCGCCAACAGGTCGTAGCAGCCCCGGAACACGTTGAAGGTGCCGTTGAGGTCGATGTCGACGACGGTGCGGAAGGCGTTAGCCGACATGCCCAGCGCCGGGGCCAGGAAGTTGCCGGCCGCGCCCGAGATGACGATGTCGAGCGCGCCCATCTCGCCCGCGGCATGCTCCATGGCGCCGCGGATCGCGGCGTAGTCGCGCACGTCGGCGGTGAGACCCAGCGCGCCCTGCCCGATCTCGGCGGCGGCGTTCGCGGCCTTCTCCGGGTTGCGACCCAGCACGGCCACCTTGGCCCCCAGTTCGGCGAACCGCTTGGCGATGCCGAGATTGATGCCGCTGGTGCCGCCGGCCACAAACGCCGTCTTGCCGACCAGCAGGTTGTCCTTGAATGCGCTCACGTCCCGCTCCCTACGAAGTGTGGCGGCCGTGATGGACGTCTGCCCCTACGGATGGGAAGTCGGTTGGCGTCCGCCTCGGCAGGGTCGTAACGTCAGGCTGACCCGCCCGAGCCGCCGCGAGAGCCGCCGGGACGAGGTCGGGGAGATGTCCATGCTCAAGCGTGTCCTGATCGCCAACCGCGGCGAGATCGCCATTCGGATCGCCCGCGCCGCGGCCGCACTTGGGATCGAGAGCGTCGCCGTCTACGCCCCCGCCGACGTGCGGGGACTGCACACGAGGTCCGCGACGCGGGCTATGGCGATCGGCGCCGGTGCGGGCGATGCGTTGGCGCCCTACCTGGATATCGACGCCATGATTGCGGCCGCCCAGGCGGCGGGATGCGACAGCGTACATCCAGGCTATGGCTTCCTGTCGGAGAACGCGGCCTTCGCGCGGCGCTGTCTGGCCGAGGGACTGACCTTCGTGGGCCCGCCTCCCGCGGCGCTGGAACTGTTCGGCGACAAGGTGAAGGCGCGCACACTGGCCGCCTCGCTCGGCGTGCCGACGGTTGCCGGGAGCGCAGGGACGCTGTCCACGGTCCAGGCGGCGGCCGAGGCGGCGGAGGCCGTGGGCTATCCGGTGATGCTGAAGGCTGCGGCCGGCGGCGGCGGGCGGGGCATGCGCCGGGTGGACGGGCCGGCGGAGCTGGAGGCCGCGCTCGCCCGCTGCCGCAGCGAAGCCGAGGCCGCGTTCGGCGATGGATCGGTGTTCCTGGAGAAGCTCATCGAGCGGCCGCGGCACATCGAGGTGCAGGTGCTGGCCGACGCCAAGGGCGACATCGTCCACCTGTGGGAGCGTGACTGTTCGGTCCAGCTGCGGAACCAGAAGGTCGTGGAAGTCGCTCCGGCGGCGGGGTTGCCCCCCGAACTCAGGACGGCGATCCTGGCCGACGCGGTTCGGCTGGCGAAGGCCGGCGGATATCTGAACGCGGGGACAGTTGAGTTCCTGGTCTCGCCGGAGACCGGGCGGCACGTCTTCATCGAGTGCAACCCGCGCATCCAGGTGGAGCACACGGTCACCGAGGAGGTGACGGGCGTCGACCTCGTCGAGGCTCAGTTCCGGATCGCGGCGGGCGCGACACTGGGAGACCTGGGACTGGACGCGCCGCCACCGGCGCGCGGGTTCGCCGTGCAGGCGCGGGTGACCGCCACGGGGCCAGGAACGCTGGACGGCTACAAGGAGCCGACCGGGCCGGGCGTGCGCGTGGACAGCTGCGGCTACTCCGGGCTCACGCCGCCGCCTCAGTTCGACCCGATGTTCGCCAAGGTGATCGCGCGGGCGGGGACGCTGGCGGGCGCTGTCGAGCGGTGCGAGCGCGCGCTCAGTGAATTCCACATCGCCGGCCTGCCAACCAACCTGGCGCAGTTGCGAGCGATCCTGGCGGAGCCCTCGGTGGCGGCCGGCGACGCTCGCACGACCTTGCTGGCGGAGCGCCCCGGGCTGGGTTCCGCCACTCCCCCTCCCTCCCCGTCCCTGTCCCTGCTGGGGGCCCCTCGGTCCGGCCCGGGAGACGCACCGGCCCCGCCCGCGCTGGCGCTGGAAGCCGGCGAGGAGGGTATCGAGAGCCCGATGGGCGGATCGGTGATCGAGATCTCGGTCGCCGTCGGTGCGAACGTCGCGGCGGGGGACACCCTGATGGTGGTCAGCGCCATGAAGATGGAGACATCCGTCACCGCCCCATGCGCGGGCGTGGTGACGCGGCTGGCGACACTGGAGGCGGGATCGGCCGTCGCGGCCGGCCAGATCGTCGCCGCCCTCGCCCCCACGCAAGGCGCCGGGACGTCGGCGCCGCGCACCTATGGCGAGGACAGCTGGGCGCCGACGGTGCGCCAGGTGGAGGCGCTCCAGGCGATCGCCCACGCACGCTTCGCCCCCGACACCCAGGACCCGGGCGTGATCCGGCAGCGCAACCGCCAGAAACTGTCCTGCCGGGAGCGGATCGATCTCCTCCTCGACGATGGCAGCTTCCGCGAAGTGGGCAGCCTGGCCGGCTTTGCGAGTTATGACGCCGACGGCGGCATCGCCGATTTCACCCCCGCAAACCACGTGGGCGGCTGGGGCGCGGTGGAGGGCCGGCGCACCATCGTCTGCGCCGACGATTTCACATCGCGCGGCGGCCATTCGGACGGGGCGATCGGGCAGAAGAGCCGCTACCTGGACGAGCTTTCGATCACGCAGCGCTGTCCCTCGGTCCGCCTGCTGGACGGCTCCTCGGGCGGCGGCAGCGTGGCCACGATGGTGCCGAAGTCCGAGACAGGCGGGAGCGCCGCAAAGGAGAGTTCCGGCGCGATCACCGCAGGGCGGCCCCGAGTGTCCGGCGGCGGCGGCTCGTTCCTCCCAGGGCACCTGGGCAGCGAGATGTACGCGCAGCAGTTGGCCACTGTGCCGGTGGTGAACCTGTTGCTGGGCAGCGTGGTGGGGATCGGCGCAGCCAAAGCCGTGCTGGGGCACTTCTCGGTTATGGTGCGCGATATCGCTCAGCTGTTCGTTGCAGGCCCCCCGGTCGTGGCCCACGCCATGGGCTATGAGATCACCAAGGAAGACCTGGGCGACTGGCGGGTTCACGCCCGCAATGGGTCCGTGGACAACCTGGCCGAGTCCGAGGCGGACGCGGTGGCGCAGGCCCGCCGTTTCCTCAGCTATCTGCCACCCAGCGTCTACGACGCCCCGCCCCGGAGGCCCTGCGATGACTCGCCCGATCGGCGCGAGGAAGAACTGTTCACGATCGTGCCACGCAAACGCACGACCACGTTCGACATGCGCCGCGCGATCCGGCTGATGGCGGACAAGGGCAGCTTCTTCGAGATCGGGGCGCTGTGGGGCTCGGACCAGATCGTGGGCTTCGCACGCTTCAACGGCGTGCCCGTCGGCGTGCTGGCCTCGGACAGCCGGCACGAGAACGGGGGGGCGCTGACCGCCGACGGCTGCGACAAGCTCAAGCGCCACCTGGATCTCTGCGACCTGTTCCACCTTCCGGTCGTGAACCTGGTGGACAATCCGGGCTTCGCGGTCGGCCGCGAGCACGAGATCGCCGGCACGATCCGCAAGGGGGGCGAGTGGATGATCGCCTTCGCCCAGGTCAGCGTGCCGATCTTCACGGTGATTATGCGCCGCAGCTTCGGCGTGGCGGGCAACAACTATGCGACGCCCAAGGCCGGCGCCGGCGCGCGGGTCGTCTGGCCGGCGGCCGACGTGGGCGGAATCCCGCCGGAGGGCGGCATCGAGGCGGCCTACAAGCGCCAGTTGGCCGAGGCGGCCGATCCCGTGGCGCTGCGCGCCGAGATCGAGGCGCGGATTGAAAGCGTGCGTGGACCGCTGGGGCCGCTGAATCGCTTCCAGATGGAGGAGATGATCGACCCGCGCGACACCCGCGCCTGGATCTGCGACTGGGTCGAGAACGCCTGGCGCGTGGTCACTCAGCCCGCGCGCCTCGGGCCGCGACCACTCGGATTCCGGCCCTAGTTCGAGCAGTGTCGGCGCCGCGCCTGGAGGTCTCGCCTCGGCGGGATGCCCCAGCGGCCTAGTACACGCCATGCGACGTCCACCTCGACCGATGGACGTAGCCGGATTGTCGCGGTAGCGTCCGACGCAGCAATCGGGGCGGCGAACACCGCCTCTATTGGACGGGGCCAGAGGACGGGGCTGGGGTGCAAGGTCAGAGTCGCGATACCCGCCCTGTGAATCTTGGCGGATGCACGCTGTCTTCAAGACTGCGTCTTTGCCGACGTTTCGAGGAAGCGTCTTTCACCTTCAAGGGCGCGGCGTGACGATCCCTCAGTCTCCGCCGACCCCTGAGCACCGCGCCGCCTCGGTACGCGCCGCGCTGGCGCGAGGCGACCTGTTGGGTGCGTACGACGAAGTCGTGCGCCGTGGCAGCACCGATCACCACGGCCTGAACTATCTGGAGGTCCTGACCCTCGCGCGGTTGGGCGACACCGAGCGCGCGCTGCGTCTCTACGATGACTATGGCCTGGCCGAGGTGGACGACGTGGACTCGCTGTCGCTGAAGGCGCGGCTCCTCAAGGATCTCGCGTTCCAGGCGGACGGCGAGCCCAACCATGAAAAGCTGATGGCCGCCTGCGAGCTGTATCAGGCCGTGCACGTGCGCACCCGCTCCAGCTACCCCGCGATCAACGCGGCCAGCCTGGCCCTTATCGCGGGGCAGACCGAGCTGGCGCGCAAGCTGGCCGATGAGGTGGCGCGGGAAACCCCGCCCGAGCGGCGGCGAGGCTACTTCGCGCTGGCGACCCTGGCCGAGGCGCTGGTCGTACTGGGCGACGTGGCCGGCGCCCGGGACGCCCTGAGCCGTGCGCTTGAGGCCGAGGACGCCGACGTCGGCGCCCGATCCACCACCGTGCTGCAGCTACAACGTCTCGTGGCGGCAAAGAGCGTGGCTCCCGGTATGGAAAGCCTGCTGGAACTGGTCCAGCCGCCGCGGGTGGCGATGTTCTGCGGAAACATCTTCGTCGGCGGCGAGGAACTCGAGGCCAAGCTGGCGGCAGAGATGTCGGCTCTGATCGCTCGCGAGAACGTCGGCTTCGCCTATGGCGCGCTGGCCGCCGGCAGCGACATCGTGATCGCCGAACAGCTGATCGCGCGCGGGGCCGAGTTGCACGTCGTGCTGCCCTTCGCCGAGGTCGACTTTCTGGAGCAATCGGTGGCCCCGGCGGGCGAGAGCTGGGTCGCCCGCTACCATGCCTGCAAGGCCGCCGCGACCGAAGTCACCTATGCCAGCAACATGACCTACATGGGCGGGATGGAGCAGTTCGCCTATGGGTCCAAAGTGACCATGGGCATGGCCCGACTGCGCGCCCGTCAGCTGCACGCCGAAGCGATCCAGCTGGTCATCGTCGAGGACCGCGGGGACGGTACGCTCTCGGGCTCAGACGTCACCGCCTGGCGCTCGACAGGCGGGCGCGCCGAGGTGGTGGCGGCGCCGCCCTTGACCCGACCGGTGATGCCCCCGCCGCCGCCCAAGCTGAACGTGGACCGGGGCGACTACGGCCTGATGTTCACCGACTATCCCGGCTTCTCGAAACTGGATGAGCGCGTCCTGCCCATCTTCTGGGAGGAGGTGATGGTCCGGTCGGCCGGGATCCTCGAGGCCTACGGCAAGGTGATCCGCCAGGGCAACACCTGGGGCGATGCGATCTTCGCCGTCTTCGGCGATGCGCCCACGGCCGCGGCGGCGGCGCTCGACCTCTGCGAAGGCCTGGCCAAGGTGGACTGCAAGCGCCTTGGCGTGCGCGACGGCACGGCGATGCGGATCGCCCTGCACTATGGCTCGACCTATTCGGGCTATGACCCCGTGACCAAGCGGATGAACTACTACGGCAGCGAGGTCTCGAAGGCGGCGCGGATCGAGCCGGTGACGCCGTCAGGCAGCGTGTACGTGACGGAGCCGTTCGCGGCGGTGCTCGAGATGCAGAACGACCACCCGTTTGTCTGCAACTACGTCGGCAAGATCGCCCTGCCCAAGAACTACGGGACCTTCCCGCTGTATCGCCTCAGCCGCGCGGGCTAAGGGCCCGTCAGCTCTTCGCGGCCACGCGGCTTGGCGCACGTTCTGAGATGGTCTTGCACTCCCCGGCGAGTTGGCGGGTGAAGCTGGCCTCGGCGCCCAGGGTTTCGGTGAGAATGCGGACCCCCGCCGCACAGTCGCTGCGCGCCTCGGCGAAGCGGCCTGCTTTCGCCAGGATCTTGGCCCGATTGACCAGCAGGTCGCCGTGGTTCGGGTGGATCTTGCCATAGCTGGCGTCGTAATTGCGCTTGGCGTCGGCCAGCGTGGCCAGGGCGGCGTCAGGGTCTCCGCGCGCGGATTCGATCATCGCCAGATAGACTTCCGCAATGCCGATCAGGAAGTGAGGCCCCCCGAACGCCTGGCGATAGATCGCGACCGCCTCGCGCAGCGAACGCTCGGCCTCACCCAGCTGACCCAGCCCCTGAAGGATCTGCCCCTGCATGGACAGCGTGTTCGCCAGGATCGGGTTGTCGGCGTCGAGCACCTTGCGCTGGATCCGTAGCGCCTCGGCGATCTGCTGGCGGGCCTTCGGAAGTTGCCCGGCGTTGAACGAGTTCTGGGCCAGCGCGAACCACGCCTTGCCCGACTGCAGATGGCTCGGTCCCAATTCCTTCTGGAACAGGACTAGAGACTCCTGCAGCGAGGCCTCCGCTGCGGCGAACTGACCGTCATCCGACAGCAGCAGGCCGCGATTGGAAAGGACTGACGCCATGAAGTTGGGCGGGGCGTCCTCGGCGCGTCGGGCGTAGTAGACCGCCAGATCCAGGGCCGCCAGGCCGTCCTTAACTCGCGACGCGTTCACGAGGATGCGTCCTCGGGCGAGTGACGCCTTGGCGCGCAGGAACGGCTGTGCCTCCGGATCGGGGCCTATCACCCGTTCGGCGTGTCTCACCGTCGCGAGCGACTTCTCGATCTGCCCCTGGAGACCATATGTCTGCGCCAGCACGAGCAGGGCGTCGACCCCGTCGGGCCCGGCCTTCTCGACCACCGGCATGGCCTTCTCGAGCGACGCCTGCGCCTCGCTGAGCAGGCCCAGGTTGTTGTACGCCCGCCCGAGGGTGGCCAGCAGGCGCGCTTCGATGGTCGGCTGCCCGGCCAGTTCGCGTTGCGCGCGCTCGGCGCTGCGGCTGAGGATTGTCAGGGCGGTGATCGTCCGCGGATTGTCGGTGGCCGGATTCGAGAGCTCGAACGTGCCGACCAGATAGTCCGAAGCCGCCCGTGCCGCGGCCGCCTCATGTTCGGCGATCGCCCGTTGTTCGTTCGCCTCTATGCGGAGGGAGTTGGCGTAGAAGGCGAGTCCGCCGGTGACCACCATGCCCATGACCGCGCCGACGGCTACCGCCGTGGCCTGTGCGATGCGTCGTTGGGTCTCGCGCTGGACGAGGTCGTCGAGCTTGAGGCCGGTAAGGCCCGCGATCAGTTTCTGCGTGGCGAGCCGCGGCCCATCGGCCTCGCGACGATAGTCCGCCGCGATGGGCTCGGCCGGAACATCGGAGAGTTCGCCGCTCGGCCCGATCCGGAATCGCATCGCCTCGGGGAAGCACTCGCGATGGTCGCGGCCGGGAATTTCGCTGGCATGCGGCTCGCCATCGACCACCAGGGCCAGAACGCGGCCGTCGCCATGGAACGCCTTGAACTGCTTGATCTCCTCGTTGACCCAGCGCGACCCCGCCGCGGCGGGAGAACAGATCACCAACAGGAACATCGACTGGCGAAGCGCAGCCGTCAGCTCGGCCGAGAGGTCGCCAGAGGCCGGAAGTTCCTCGCGGTCGCGGAAGATGGGACGCAGCCGCGACGGCGTGCGACCCACGGCGGTGACTTTACCGACCAGCTTCGAAGGAATGCGATAGGACTCGATCGCCCTATGCAGACGCTGGGCGACCTCCTTGTCCCGATGGGAATAGCTGATGAACGCCCGGTAGGCGTACGCGGTTTCGGTACGTGCCTGGGTGTCCGTCTCAGCCGGCGTCATGCCTTAGCTGTACGACAGCGCCCCCCGACGCCGCAACGCCGCACCGAGCAGGCCGAAGCCCATAATCATCATCGCCCAGGTCGCGGGCTCGGGCACCGCGCCGCCGCCATTATTGAACTCGAACGGCGTGATCTCCCGCGGATCGAAGACGATGCCCGTGATCGGGTTCTCGCCGCCGCCGAAGCTGGACATCTGCATGCTGCCGAGCAGCCCCGTGCGCGCCTCGTCGAAGTCGGCCCCCCCGCCGCGGCCGATGGGGTCGCCGAAGCCGGAGTAGGCGACCAGGCAGGTGATCGAGGTGATGCACTCGGCCCGGGTGCGGCTGGTCACGCTGGTGCGATACTGGATCGTCTGGCTCTGACCGCTTTCGATAAGGGCGTTCAGCGGCAGGACGATGTGGGTCGAATCCCACGCGAAGGCCCAAGCGAACGGGTTGTCGTAAGCGGTGACGAAGCCGTCCAGCGCGCCGGGCTGGCTGATCCAGAAATTCCGCTGCAGGCCGTCGTAATAGTCGTACGACAGGGTCATGTAGCCGCTCAGCGAATAGAGCGTGACGTCGTTGCTGACGACGCTGAATTCGAAGTCAGAGTAGGCCAGCAGGCCGCTTTCGTCCGTAGAAACCAGGTCCTCGAAAGTCAGGCCCGACGAGGTCTGACCAAAGCCCGTGAAGATATTGTTGTCGGTGGCCGCGCCATCCCGATCCTGCAGGTAGAAGCCCATGCCCGCCGGGATGATCGTCGAGCCGAAGGTGTCGATGTCGAGCAGGTCCTCGCTGCCATTGAAGATCGTAATGTCGACGCCCGAGTACGACGTGGACTGGGCGAAGCCGCCCGAGACCGCCACGCCGCTCTCGAACGCGATCTTCTGCGAGGTGATGGTGTATAGGGCCTCGAGGCTTCCGCCTTCGCCGTTGTTGTCCCACAGATACCGGCCAGGCTTGTTCGCAGGGATCGTCAGGGTGTCCTGGGTGATCGTACCGCTGGCGAGGCCCGTGGCGTCCAAATTCAAGGATTGCGCACTCGCGCCGCCAGCGTAAAGCAGGGCAGACGCGACCGCCGTGATCATCAGGGCTCGCATTGACTTTCTCCAGCTTTCAGCAAGACGGCGCACAACGCGCGCCGGACCAACCCCATCTTATAATCGACCTTAACAGAAGCCGTTGAACCCGCGATGGCGTTCTTGCGTGAGTTGAAAAACACTCGCCTTGTTCGCGCGCCTATCCAGCATTTCTGGGTTACCGGAGCCCAGCGTTCGCTCAAAGTGGGCGCCCTTCCTGACAGGCTCGCATGCCGCGTTATGTGAATCGGCCTACCGTGGCTCAAGTTGCATCCAGAGGAACCTCGCGCGCATGCGCCCCCGCATGTCCGATCGAACCGGCGCCGCCATACGAAAGCTGCGGCTGGCGCGTGGCTGGAACCTCGCCACGCTCAGCGCCGAGAGCGGGGTGCCGATCTCGACGATCTCGCGGGTTGAACTGGGCCAGAACGCCCTGAACTACGAAAAGCTGATGCGGCTCTGCCGCGCGCTGGATGTGGACCTCGAGGGTCTGGTGACGCGCGAGGCCGAGGCTGCGCACGGCGGGTCGGGGCGCCGGGCGGTGCTGCGGGCTGGCGACGGGCCGCCGACGCGCACCGGAGGCAACACCGGTCGCAGGGCGGCCGCCGACCTGAAGGCCAAGAGCCTGTCGCCGATCATCGTGGATGTCACCGCCGCCAGTCTCGGCGCTCACGGCCCGATGACGGCCCATGACGGCGAGGCCTACGTGCTGGTTCTTGAGGGCGAGGTCGAGTTCCACTCCGAGCACTATGCGCCCCTGCGGCTCGCGGCCGGCGACGCCATCTATTTCGACGCGGCTTCCGGCTATGCCCTGCTCGCGCCCACGAGGCCGGCGCGCGCGCTCTTGGTCGCCGCCGGCGAGACCGCCTTCGGGCCCTGATTCGCCCATAGCGTCGCCGGGTTGCAACGAAGACCCAGTCAACTCAAGTCCCGGTTGAGAATAGGCGCGCAACACAACAGCGTTTCCCATTCTCGCGTCCAGTTTCCCACTATTTACCAATAATCAAACCGCGCCTGGGATTGTCGGGATCGGCGGGGTCAGTCGGCTTCGCTCCAGCCCCGAAACGGCAACGGCGAACCACCCCATGCGGCGCTTCCGCTCCCCTGTAGACGACACATGCGCGGCGTCGCGCGGCGTCGCCTGCGGCTGGGCGCTCAAGAACCCCGCATTCACCTTCCCCCGCTAAGTCTCAGAGACGATGATGGCCTTCCTCAACAACGTGAACATCTCCAAGAAGCTGACGGTCGGCTTTGCGGTCGTGGTGACTGTCGTCGCCATCATGTGCGCGGCGGTGTTCGCCAGCCTCATGAGCATCAAGAATGCCGTGACGCTCAACGACCAGACCGTGGCCGAGATGGGATTGGCCGACGACGTCCTCTACGCTCGCGTGGAACGTCAGAACGCGATCCGCGGCCTCGTGGCCAGCGGCGACCCTGAGTTCCTGAAGAAGATTGAAGAGGCAGAGAAGAAGTACGCCAGCGCGATCGAAAGCTGGGAAAAGGTGGCTCCGGAAGAAGCCGCGAAGATCGGCGCCATCAAGGCGGCGGTCGCGAAGGTGCAGGCCGAGGAAGCCGAGCTGATCGCCGCGGGCCAGGACCCGACGCGCCAGGCCGAGGCCATGATGCAACTTGGCACGAAGGGCCGCCTCAACGACTTCCGAAACGCGATCGCGACCGTGATGAAGCAGCAGGAAGCGATCCTGAAGCAGCGCGCCGCCGGGCAGGACGCCGCCCAGGCCTTCGCCATGACACTGCTGGCGGTCGGCTCGCTGCTCGCCGTCGCGCTGTCGGTGCTGATGGGCGCGGTGCTGGCCGGCGCCATCGCCAAGCCGGTGGCCGCCATGACGAACGCCATGGGCAAGCTGGCCTCGGGCGACACCAACGTCGACGTGCCCGCCGTGGGCCGTAAGGACGAAGTCGGCCGCATGGCCGCGGCCGTCCAGCACTTCAAGGACGCCGCGATCGAAAAGGCCCGCGTCGAAGCGGACGCCAATGAACACCGCCGTTCCGCTGAGGCCCTGCGCCAGCAGAGCGACGAGGAACGCGCCGCCACGGCGGCTGAGCAGGCGAGAGTGGTCGAGGGTCTCGCTCAGGGCCTCGACCGTCTGGCCGCCGGCGTGCTGACCTTCCGCCTGAACGAGGCTTTCCCGTCGCACTACGAGCAGCTCCGCGCGGACTTCAACCGCGCCATGGACACGCTGCAGACGACGATGCGCGAGGTCACGGTCAACGCGACGGCCGTGCGCTCGGGCGCCGGCGAGATCACCTCGGCCTCGGACGATTTGTCGCGCCGCACCGAGCAACAGGCCGCGAGCCTGGAAGAAACCGCCGCCGCTCTCGACCAGATCACCGCGACGGTCCGCAAGACGGCCGAGGGCGCCGCCCAATCGCGCGAAGCTGTTGGCGCCGCCAAGGGTGACGCCGAACGTTCGGGTGTCGTCGTCCGCGACGCCGTGGCCGCGATGAGCGAGATCGAAGGCTCGGCCAAGCAGATCGGGCAGATCATCGGCGTCATCGACGAGATCGCCTTCCAGACCAACCTGCTGGCGCTGAACGCCGGCGTCGAGGCGGCGCGCGCCGGCGACGCGGGCAAGGGCTTCGCGGTCGTGGCCTCGGAAGTCCGGGCCCTGGCGCAGCGGTCGGCCGAGGCCGCCAAGGAGATCAAGTCGCTGATCTCTGCCTCGTCGCAGCAGGTCGAGCGCGGCGTGGGCCTGGTCGGTGAAACGGGCAAGGTGCTGGAGCGCATCGTCTCGCAGGTCACCCAGATCAGCGGCGCGGTCGCCGAGATCGCCGCCTCCGCGCAGGAGCAGGCGACCGGCCTGCAGCAGGTGAACACCGCCATCAACCAGATGGACCAGGTGACTCAGCAGAACGCCGCCATGGTCGAGCAGGCCACCGCCGCCAGCCACGCCCTGGCCTCGGAGAGCGAGGCCCTGACCCGCCTGATCAGCCGCTTCGACACCGGCGCGGGCGTCAGCGCACCGCTCGCGGTTCCGGCTTCGGCCTCGCCTTCGGTCCGCGCGCCGAGAGCAACCGCGCAGTTCAGCGCCCCCGCCCCCTCGACCACGACCGCCATGAAGCACACCGGCCGCGGTGGCGCCGCGATCAAGTCGGTCAACGACATGGATGAAGACGCCTGGGATGAGTTCTAGACAATGACCCACACCGTGACCCTGGGCGACGCCCTCGACATGACCGCCGCCGCCCCGCTCGTCAAAGAGCTGCTGGGCGTCCGCGGACAGCCGCTCACGCTGGACGCCTCAAGCGTCCGCCGGCTCGGCGGCCAGTGCCTGCAGGTGCTGCTCTCGGCCCAGACGACCTGGGCGGCTGACGGCCAGCCCTTCGCGATCGTCGAACCCTCGCCCGAGTTTACGGAAGGCCTCGCCCTGATGGGTGCGACCGACCTGTGCCCCATCTCCCCTGTCCAGGACTGAACCCCATGAGCATGACTGTCCTCACCGTCGATGACTCCCGGACCATGCGCGAAATGCTGCGCCTGGCCCTCGCCGACGCCGGCTTCCGCGTCGTCCAGGCCGAAGACGGCCTGCACGGGCTGGAAGTCCTGCAGGCTGAAAAGCCTCAGGTCATCGTGACCGATATCAACATGCCGCGCATGGACGGCTTCGGCTTCATTGAAGAAGTCCGCGGCGACCAGCGCTATCGCGCCATCCCGATCCTGGTGCTGACGACGGAAAGCGACGCGGAAAAGAAGAACCGCGCACGCATGGCCGGCGCCACGGGCTGGATCGTGAAGCCCTTCAATCCCGACAAGCTGGTCGACGCTATCCGCCGCGTCGCCGCCTGACGACTGAACGCGACCTACCCTTCGCCCGCCCAAGACGAGTTCAAGGAAACGCCCAGTGGATCCGCTAGCCGCAATCCGGGAAACATTCTTCCAGGAATGTGAGGAACAGCTCGCCGAGCTGGAATCCGGCCTGCTCGCCATGGAAGGCGGGGATCAGGATCCCGAGACCATCAACGCGGTCTTCCGGGCGGTCCACTCGATCAAGGGAGGCGCTGGCGCCTTCCAGCTGGAAGCGCTGATCCGCTTCGCGCACGTCTTCGAGACCGCCTTGGACGAGATGCGCTCAGGTCGGGTGCCGATCACGCCCGATGTCCTGAAGACCATGCTTCGGGCCGCCGACGTGCTGGCCGATCTGGTGCGCGCGGCGCACGACGGGTCGGAAACAGAACATCCCCTCGCCTCTGGCCTTGTGGACGAACTGAAGGCCATGAGCGGCCAGGCCGCCGACGAGGACGAGGCGGAAGAGGACTGGGGCGACTTCGAATTCCAGCCGATGGCCGCGGCCGTCGACATGCCCGAGGCCCCTGCGGGTCCGGCTGGCTTCGTGGTGAAGTTCAAGCCGCGCGGCGACCTTTACGCCAAGGCCAACGAGGCGGCCCTGCTGCTGCGCGAGCTCGCGCGCCTGGGCCAGACCGTGGTGGAGCTGGACGCCCACGAGGTGCCGCCCCTGACCGAAATCGACCCCGAAGCGGCCTATCTCGCCTGGACCATCACCATCTCCGGCGACACCGACGAAATCGCGATCCGCGAAGTCTTCGAATGGGTCGATGGGGACTGCGAACTCGAGATCACGAAGCAGGGCCCGGCGGATGGCGGCTTCGACATGGCCTCGCTGCTGGCCCGCGTACAGGACGAAGCGCCCGCCGAAGACGAGGGTCCCGCCGTCGTCCCCGCCAACGCCGGCGAGGTCGATGTCGCCTCGCTGATCGCCAACCTGTCACCGGCCGCCGCGCCGGAGCCCGAACCCGCGCCCGCAATAGCCCCGCCCACCCTTTCGGTCGTGGCGAGCGCGCCCGCCCCAGCCGCTCCGGACGCCGCGCCCGAGGCGCAGGCCGCCGGCGGCCCTCGCAAGAGCGAGGCCGGCGCGACCATCCGCGTGGACCTCGACCGCGTCGATCGTCTGATCGACCTGGTCGGCGAGCTGGTCATCAACCAGGCGGTTCTGGCCCAGCGCGTGATGGAGGCGGGCCTGGCCCGCGCCAGCGCCGTCGCCATGGGCCTGGACGAACTGGAGCAGCTGACCCGGGAGATCCAGGACAGCGTGATGGCCATCCGCGCCCAGCCGGTGAAGTCGGTGTTCCAGCGAATGCCGCGACTTGTGCGCGAAGTGGCCGCCATGACCGGCAAGCCGGTCCGCCTGGTCACCGAAGGCGAAGGCACCGAGGTCGACAAGACCGTCATCGAGCGCCTGGCCGATCCGCTGACGCACATGATCCGCAACGCTATCGACCACGGACTGGAAAGCCCCGAGAAGCGCGCGGCCGCCGGCAAGCCCGCCGAAGGCGTGGTCAAGCTGGCCGCGTTCCATCGCTCGGGCCGCATCGTGATCGAGGTCTCGGACGACGGGGGCGGCATCAACCGCGAACGCGTCAAGGGCATCGCCATCGAGAAGGGCCTGGTCGCAGCAGAGGCCACCCTGTCGGACGAAGAGATCGACAATCTGATCTTCATGCCCGGCTTCTCCACGGCCGCCGAGGTGTCGGACATCTCGGGCCGCGGCGTGGGCATGGACGTTGTCCGCCGCTCGATCCAGGCGCTGGGCGGCCGGATCAACATCGTCTCCAAGCCCGGCAAGGGCTCCACCTTCACCATGAGCCTTCCGCTGACCCTCGCGGTCCTGGACGGCATGGTGGTTTCGGCCCACGGCCAGACCCTCGTCGCCCCGATCACCGCGATCGTCGAGACGCTGCAGCCCAAGGCCGAAGACGTCCACAGCCTGGGCGGCCACGCCCGGGTGATCTCGATCCGCGGCGGCTTCGTCCCTCTGATCGATGTGGGCATGGCGCTGGGTTACCGGCGCGATCCGCTCGAAGCGACCCAGGGCGTCGCGCTGCTGATCGAAGGCGAAGGCGGGTCCCGCGCGGCCCTGCTCGTCGACGCGATCCAGGGCCAGCGCCAGGTGGTCATCAAGTCTCTGGAAGCGAACTACCGGCAGGTGCCGGGCGTCGCCGCCGCCACCATCCTGGGCGACGGCCGCGTGGCCCTCATCCTCGACATCGACACCATCGTCACCGTTTCCCGCGGCGACATGCGCAAGGCATCGTGATCATGAACCAGATCCTCACCTCAAACGGCCAGGCTCAGGCTGGCGGCATGAAAGAGCTGATCTCCTTCCGGATCGGCGCGCAGGAGTTCTGCGTCGACATCATGGCCATCCGCGAGATCCGCGGTTGGACCGCCGCCACCGCGCTCCCACAATCCCCGTCCTTCGTGAAGGGCGTGATCAACCTGCGCGGCGCGGTGCTGCCCATCGTCGACCTGGCCTCGCGCCTGGGCTTCGAGAGCACCGAAGCGAGCGACCGCAACGTCATCATCGTCGCCCAGATCGGCGAACAGGTCGTGGGCCTGCTGGTCGACGCGGTGAGCGACATCCTGACGGTCACCGACGACGTGATCCAGCCCACGCCGGACGTGGCGTCCGAAACGGCGAAGTCGTTCATCCGCGGCCTGATCGCGATGGACGGCCGCATGATCAGCCTGATCGGCCTCGACCGCGTCCTGCCCGAAAACGTGGAACTCGAAGCCGCCTGACATGACCGTGTCCGCGACGACATCTACGCGCCAGGGCGCCAATATGGTCGACGGCGAGTTCGCCTTCACCGAAGCCGATTTCCGCAAGATCTCGGCGATGGTCCATGGCGACGCCGGCATTTCCCTGCCCGAGGCCAAGGCGACGCTCGTCTACTCGCGCCTGGCCAAGCGCCTGCGCGCCCTCGGCCTGACCAGCTTCAAGGACTATTGCGAGCTGGTCGCCGACGGCAACGGCGTGGACGAGCGCCAGAAGATGCTGGCGGCCCTTACGACGAACGTGACCCGGTTCTTCCGCGAGCCGCACCACTTCGATCATCTGAAGGAAAAGGTGCTTCCGCCGCTGCTCGACGCGGCGCGACGCGGCGGTAAGGTGAGGATCTGGTCCGCGGCCTGCTCCAGCGGACAGGAGCCCTTTTCGATCGCGATGACCATCCTGTCGGTGATGCCCGAGGCCGTCGACAAGGACGTCAAGATCCTGGCGACCGACATCGATCCGAACATGGTCGCCGAAGGACGCAGCGGGACGTACGCGCCGCACCTGCTCGAGGGCATTCCCGACGCGTTCCGCAAACGCTGGACCTCCAGCGCCGGTGACGGCCGGGTGCGCATGAGCGACGACCTGCGCTCGATGATCACCTTCAACGAACTGAACCTGATCGGCGACTGGCCCATGAAGGGCAAGTTCGACGCCATCTTCTGCCGCAACGTCGCAATCTACTTCGAAGACGACACCCAGGCCCGCCTGTGGAGCCGCTTCGCCCCTCTCAACCAGGTGAACGGCGCCCTTTACATCGGCCATTCCGAACGGATCCAGGGCCCCGCCGTCACGGCCTATAAGCCCGACGGCGTCACCACCTATCGCCGCGTCCAGGAGGGCGCCCGATGAACACCCGTGTACTCGTTGTCGACGACTCGACCGTCATGCGCCAGCTGATCGGCGCGGCCCTTTCCGCTGACCCTGAGCTGGAGGTCGTGGGCGAGGCCGGCGATCCGCTGCAGGCGCGCGAAGCCATCAAGCTGCTGAACCCCGACGTCATCACTCTGGATGTCGAGATGCCGAACATGAACGGCATCGACTTCCTCGAGCGGATCATGCGCCTGCGGCCGATGCCGGTGGTGATGGTCTCGACCCTGACCGCCCGGGGCACCGACGCCACGCTCGCCGCTCTCGAGTTGGGGGCCGTGGACTGCATCGAGAAGCCGCGCGGCTCCGACGCCGAAGGTTTCCGGCAGATCGCCGAAAAGGTGAAGATGGCCGCCAAGGCCAGGGTCCGCCAGCGCATCAAGCGCGAAGAGCCCCACGCCACCGACGACTTCACTCCGAACGACAAGATCGTGGCGATCGGATCGTCGACCGGCGGCGTCGAGGCGCTTCTCACGATGATCGAGCGGCTGCCCGCCAACTGCGCGCCGACGGTGATCACCCAACATATGCCGGCCAGCTTCACCAAGAGCTTCGCCGAGCGCCTGAACCGCGCCAGCGCGGCCACGGTCTCGGAAGCCCGCGACGGCGATCCGCTGGTCCCCGGCCGCGTCTATGTCGCGCCCGGCGGCGACTTCCACCTGGAAGTCGAGGGTACGAAGCACCTGCGGTGCAGGGTCACCCGGGGCGCCCCGGTCAGCGGCCACTGCCCATCGGTCGACGTGCTGTTCAATTCCGTCGCGAAGTGCGCGAAGGACCGAAGCGTCGGCGTCATCCTGACCGGGATGGGTCGGGACGGCGCCAACGGCCTGCTCGCGATCCGCCAGGCCGGCGGTCGCACCCTCGGGCAGGACGAAGCCACCTGCGTTGTCTACGGCATGCCCCGCGCCGCCCACGAATTGGGCGCGGTGGAACGCCAACTCCCCCTGGAGCGGCTGGGCCCGGCCGTTCGAAACCTGACCAACAAGGAAATGGAACGCTGAGATGCCGGCGAGCTCTTCCCTCACCTGTCTAATCGTCGACGACCAGCAAACCATGCGTTCGCTGGTTCGCACAGGCCTGCAACAGCTCGGCTTCCGGACCATTTATGAGGCTCCGGATGGCGAGGAAGGCCTGCGCCAGATGCTGGCGCGGCCGATTCACCTCGTCATCTCCGACTACAATATGCCCAAGCTGGACGGCCTGGGGCTGCTGCGAGCCATTCGCTCGCATCCGCCGATCCAGAAGACGGCGTTCATCATGCTCACCGGCCGAGCCGACAAGGAGCTGGTGCAGCGGGCGGTGCAGTTCGGGGTCAACAACTACCTCGTGAAGCCGTTCACCGTGGGCACCCTCAAGGAAAAGATCGAAGCGATCTTCGGCGTCCTCGCGTGAGCTTCACTTCGCACGCCCAAGACCCCGCACACGACGCGGAGCTGCGCAAGATCCACGTGATCCAGGGGCAGTTCCATGTCGCAGACGGCGACGATGTGGTCCTGACCACGATCCTCGGGTCGTGCGTGGCTGCGTGCATCCGCGACACGGCGCTGGGGATCGGAGGGATGAACCACTTCCTCCTGCCCGGCTCCACGGGCGACGAAGGCTTGCGTTACGGCGTGCAGTCCATGGAACTCCTGCTCAACGCGCTGCTGCGCAAGGGCGCGCGGCGGGAACGGATGGAAGTCAAGCTGTTCGGCGGGGCTCACCTGTTCGATGGCCTGTCGGATGTGGGCGCTCAAAATTCGGCGTTCGCCGAGCAGTTCGTGCGTGACGAAGGACTCAACTACCTGGGCGGCTCGCTGCGCGGTGATCGCGCGCGCCGGATCCAGTACTGGCCGGTCAGCGGCCGCGCCCGCCAAATTCTACTCGCCCCCACGGAGTCCAAGGTCTTCGCGACCGAGCGTCGCCAGCCCATCGCGAAGGTGGAAGACACCGGCGCTCTGGAGCTCTTCTGATGAGCGGGCGAGCCGCCCTGCCCTGCCTGCGCGAGTCCCTGGACCTCGTAGCCCAGGAGGCCAGCGATCTGGTGAACTTGGGCGACCAGATCCAGGGCGTGATCTCGCGGCTCGTCAGCGCGGCGCTGCCCAGCGATCCCAGCCTGCTGATCGACGCTCAGGCGGCCGATCTGCTCAGTCAACGCCTGTCGGGCCTCGCGAATTTCGTGGGCGCCCTGGCCGAAGCCGCGCCGGCCGGCCTCGCAGCGGACATCGAGGCTGCGATCCGCACCCTGACCCTCGCCGAACAGGCGCGTCGCCTGTCGGGCCCCACCATGAGCCCCGCCCCGGAGACGGGCGAGATGATGACCTTCTGGGACTAACGTCTTGAGCCTGCCCTATACCAAAACAGAACGGGTCAACCTCTCGACCGCAGAGGTGATGCTGGCCTGCGGCGATCCTGAGGGGCTCAATATTCTGGCCGAGATGTTCGCGGGCTTCGGCGTGCACACACCACGCCGCTGTCTGACCGGCGCAGAGGCCCGCACGTCGATCAATGAGCGGATCCTGAACCTGATCGTGGTCGACAGCGCTCTGCAGGACCAGACCGGCTATGACTTCATCCATTGGCTGCGCCGCTGCGACGTTGCGCCGAACTGCTACGCGCCGGTGATCCTGCTCACCGGTCACACCAAGCCGTCGCAGATCTTCAAGGGTCGCGACGCCGGCGCCAGCTTCGTGGTGCGCAAGCCGGTTGCGCCGATGGTGATGATGCAGCGGATTCTATGGCTGCTGAACGACCAACGTAAATTCGTAACCTCGCCCGGCTACTGTGGTCCGGATCGCCGCGTGAAGGCGCTGGGTCCGCCCGTCGGCATGAAGGGTCGCCGACATGACGACCTGTCAGCAGAAGTCGGGGCCGCCTCCACGCCAAACCTCGGACAGGACGAAATCGACGCCCTGTTCAAGCCGAAAGCCGTCATTTGATGTCCACCGCACGCATCTTCACCGTCGAGAACCAGCTGGCCAAGCTCGCCGACAGGCCCGGCGGCAAGACCGTGGCAGAGCACGTCCGGGCCGCCGAGATTCGCGTCCAGGGCGTTCGCGACGTCACGCTAGCGTCTCTCGTGGAGAAGGCAGAGGCTATGGCGGCGGCCGTCAGCGCGGGCAAGAACGGCAGCGACCCCAAGGCCTTCGACACCATCTACGACATTTCCAACGCGATCTTTGGCCTGGCGGGCACCTTCGGCCTGAAGGGGCTGGCCGAGGCCGCGTTCAGCCTGTGCGACCTGGCCGACAGCTTCCGCGGCGGCGAGTCGGTGAACTGGCCTTCGATTGATGTGCACGTGGACGGCATCCGCCTTCTCGCCAGCCTGGGCGACAAGGCCGAAGCCGCCGGCGCCGATACGATCCTGGAAGGCCTGCGCCGCGTTCGCGCCCGGGTGCTTCCGAACGGCTGACGCCCCGCCGGCGACGCCTAGCGTCCCGAAGACAGGGGCGGGCGCCTATTGCGGGCGTTGCGTTTCAGCGTCCCACGGCTCTTCGAGATCGGGCAACGCATCGGCCGCGGCCTGGAGAGCCTCCTCCAACACCCCCATCAGAGCCATCTGAGCCGGCAGCAGCTGAAGCCGCGACCGTGCGTCCTCAAGCACCTCGACCGTGCGGATCGCCGAGAACTCGTGGGCCCGCTCCAGCTCTTCATCCAGCGCCAGTTCCGTCGCCGCGCAATGAGCCGTCGACAGGGTCGCCACGGCGTGCAGCGCAGCCCGGCTCAGCGCCAGAGCAGCTTCGATGTCGGCGTTCATGGCGCAAACGGCGCGACGAAGGTCGTCATTCGTCGAGAGCATGGGGTGCGACACGGGTGGTCCTCTTGGTCTTGCCCTCAGCGTTACGGCGCGACCGTTAACGCGTGGATACCACTGGACGTCGCCACCGTTGGTGGTGTTGCGGCGGGTTGTCGCACCGGTGCAAAAGTCAAGGGGTGAGATTCAGATTGAGGACCCGGCCGGAGCGGGGGGTGGCGCTCCAGCCGGGTCAACGTCGCATCCCGGCGATGGTGGCGCCGGGCGCGCCGAACTCGTACGCACAAGCAAACATGAGTTTGTTGCCTGGTCGTTAAGATCACCCCGATGGTCCACTCAGGCGATTTCTAACGGCGTGCGCCAGATCGTCGCACTAGCGCCACAAAATCTACGGCGCCCGTGATGTTCGCCAGACAAGGCACGCGTTAATCCACACATATCCGCCGAGATGCGAAATCTCGGCGGTTTTCTACACCTGAAACCTCTCCAGATTCCCACAATTAACCGCAGATTAGGCCGCCCCACCCTAATTCTCATTTTGAGTAACTCGGTGAGGCATCAGGCGATGCGTGTCCCCTCTGGCGTCTGCGAAGTGACGGTTCGATGACCGCCAGCCTCGCTGTGCGTCCAACAAGGGACGAGCGCGGAAGCTTCCAGGTTGTGCTGCGTCGGCGCGTGCGCGCGCACCGAACCCGGGTGGTCGAAGCCGGGTTGGTCGGCGTGTTGGCCTGGCTCGCCACTCAGAATAACTGGCTGGGCGTCTGGTACGCCGCCACCCTGGCCGCCGGGCTGATTGAGACGATCATCAGCCGCCGCGCCCTCGCCGCGCCGGATCCCTGGACCCACAGACGCTCAGCGTTCCTCGCACAGTGCGCAAGCGCCCTGATCTTCTCGAGTCTCGCCGCCGTTATCATCATGACCCCGACAGCGACCACACTGTCCGGGGCATGCTTCCTGTTGTGTGCGGTGTCGCTGGCGAATGCGCTCAAGTCGTCGGGTTCACGGCTGGCGATGTGGGCCCTCGTGCCGCCGCCGGCGATGGGCCTGATCGCCGCGCCGCTGTGGGTCGGGTTTGCGGGCGGGGCCGACGTGCCGCTGGGCGATACGCTGCTGATGGCGCTGGGCGGGGTGGGCTACACGATCTTCATTGTCCGCGCGACGATCACACTGGCCGCCGAGCGCAACGCCATGCGCGCGGCGATGCGCGAAGCCGAGGCTGACAAGCTACGTTGGCGCCAGGTGTTCCACCACAGCCCCATGGCGCGGGTGTGCTTCAACGCCGAGAATCTCTACGCCAGCCTTACGGCGGCGGCGCGTGGACGGACGAGACTCGGCGACGTGCTGCTGGAGCTCTACCCCAGCCGGGCGTCGGTTTTCGACGCCGTCCAGATGGTCGAAGCCAATGCCGAGGCGCGGAGCCTCTTCGCGCGCTTCGGCGGCGCTGGCGGATTCGGGGAGGACTTCCTGCCCGCCTTCGCAGAGGCGATGAACGCCATCGACGCCGACGGCGCCATGCCGCCCTTCGAGACCACCATGGTGCTGGGTGATGGTTCGACTCGCACCATCCGTGTTCACTACCGCGCCACAGCGAACGCGAACGGCGCACCGTGGAGCATGTGCCTGGCGGCCTATGACGACGTGACCGAGGCCCGGCGCGCGGTCCAGGTCCAGGAGGAGGCCCGTCTGGCCGCCGAGGCCGCCAATCGCACGAAGAGCGACTTCCTGGCCCGGATGAGCCACGAGATCCGCACGCCCTTGAACGGCGTGCTGGGCATGGCGCAGGCGATGGACCTCGAGCACCTGGAGCCGCGCCAACGTGAGCGCCTGAAGGTGATCCGAAACAGTGGCGGCGCCCTGCTGGAATTGCTGGACGACCTGCTGGACATCGCGCGCATCGACGCCGGGCGACTGACGCTTCGAATGGGCGAGTTCGACCTGCAGGCCGTGGTCCGCAGCGCCCATGACGCCTTCGCCGCTCAGGCGGCCGCAAAGGGCCTGTCGTTCCCGCTGGTATTGGACCCGGGCCTAGAAGGCCTGTGGCGCGGCGACGCCGGCCGCCTGCGCCAGATCCTCACCAACCTGATCTCGAACGGCGTCAAGTTCACCGAGTCCGGCGAAGTTTCGGTGCAGGTCGCGCTGACCGCCACCGGGGTGCGCATCGAGGTGGCCGACACCGGCATCGGCATCCCCCCCGACCGCATCGGCCGCCTGTTCGAGAAGTTCGTCCAGGCCGATGAGTCTTCCACCCGCCCCTACGGCGGCACTGGCCTTGGACTGGCCATCTGCCAGGAGCTGTGCCGGGCGATGGACGGGGCGATCTCCGCCAGCAGCGCGCCGGGCGTGGGCAGCACCTTTGCGCTGGAGCTGCCGCTGGGCCGGGTCGACGATGGCGCGTCCGAGGATCGTCCCGCCCCGCTCACGGGCGCCCTCGCGTCGAGTGGCTTGCGCGTTCTGGCCGCCGAGGACAACGACGTGAACCGGATCGTTCTGAAAACGCTGCTGAGCCAGTTGGGGATCGAGGCGACCCTCGTCGAGAACGGCGCCGAAGCCGTACGCGCGTGGGAGTCGGCGCATTGGGACATGATCCTTATGGACGTCCAGATGCCGGTCATGGACGGCCCCACCGCCACCATGACCATCCGCGCCCGCGAGACTTTGATGAGCCGCCCGCGTACCCCGATCCTCGCGGTCACCGCCAACACCATGCCGCACCAGGTGGCGAGCTATCGGGCTGCGGGAATGGACGACGTCGTGGCCAAGCCGCTGAACGTGCGCGACCTGCTGGGCGCATTGATCGGCGCCGCATCAATGGAAGAGGCGATACCCGAGCGTATCGCCTCCTGAACGCAGGACTGCTCGGCCCCTTCGCCTCAGGCTAGAGCAGGTCGCCGCCGCAGGCTCCTGCCGTGGTGCCCGTCGCCTGGAAGGCCTTGATCACATTGCGGCCCACCGTCCAGCGGTGCACCTCGTCGGGCCCGTCGACCAGGCGCTGCGAGCGGATGTGGGTGTACCAGGCGGCCAGCGGCGTATCGCGGCTGTAGCCCAGGGCGCCGTGGAGCTGGATCGCGGTGTCGACCACATGGTGAACCATGTGGGCCAGATAGACCTTCGCGATCGAGTTCTCCTGCCGCATGTCCATGCCCTTTTCCGCCTTGTAGGCGATGTGAAGCAGCATGAGGCGGCTGATGTAGAGCTGGCTTGCGCACTCGGCCATCATGAACTGGACGGCCTGGCGCTTGTGCAGCGCCGAACCGAAAGTCTCGCGGTTGGTAATGTGCGCCGCGGCCAGGTCCAGCGCGCGCTGGGCCATGGCGATGTTGTGCATGCCGTGGCGCAGGCGGCCGTAGGCCAGTCGGTGCTGGCCCATGTCGAAGCCGCGGCCCACGCCGCCGACGATGTTCTCGGCCGGAACCACCAGGTCCTTGATCTCGATCTCGGAGTGGCCGCCGCCCATGATGTGGCTGAGCGGACCCTCGGCGGCCATGGTCGGGATGTCGCGCTTGATCTTGTAGCCCGGGTTCGGCAGTTCGACGATGAACGTCGAGAACTGCTGATGGCGCGGGCCCTCGGTGTCGGTGCGGGCCATGACCAGGGCCAGATCCGCAGCGCTGGCGGCGGAAGAGAACCACTTCTCGCCGTTCAGGACGTAGTTCTCGTTGCCGTCCTTGACCGCAGTCGTGCGCATGCCGGTGGCGTCGGCGCCCGCGGCCTTCTCGGTCATCGAATAGCAGACGCGCTTCTCGCCGTTCAGCAGGGGCTTGAGGAACTTCTCCTTCTGATACTCCGTGCCGTGGGCGATGAGCGTCAGGATCGTGGCGTCGTCAGGCCCCTGCGAGTTCATCGACAGTGCGCCGATGTAGCTCTCGCCCAACTCCATCTGGACCAGCGCGTTGGCGAGCGGGCCCAGGCCCATGCCGCCGTACTCCTTGGGCACAAAGGGCATCCAGAGGCCCTGGGCGCGCGCCTTGGTGCGCAGCTCGTCGATCACCTTCTTGTAGCTCTCCTTGTCGGTGATCCGCTCCTGCGCGGGAATGCACTCGTCATGGACCCACTGGCGGACGCGCTCGCGGATGGCCTTGGCCTCTGCGGGAATCTCGAAGTCGATGGACATGGCGGCGCGTCTCCCAACAGTTGTTTGAATTTGGAAAACACGGTGCGGCGCCCACCTCACGCAGGCAAGCGGAAAGCGCCCGCCTTTGACGTGGCGTCCGGGATATCGTTCCCTCTTGGACGCAAGGAGACGCGTGATGTCGATGACGGTGCGGGCGCTGACGCCCACGATCGGGGCGGTGGTCGAGGGCCTGGACCTCTCGCAGGGCGTATCGGCAGACTTGGCCGGCGCACTCCGCGCCGAACTCTTGAAGCATCAGGTCCTGTTCTTCGAGGACCAGCACCTGACGCCCGTTCAGCACCGCGACTTCGCCGCCCGCTTCGGCGAATTGCACACTCATCCGCTCTATCCCGGCGTGCCCGAGGCGCCTGAGCTGTTCATTCTGGACAACCACAAGGACAACCCGACCGACAACGACAGCTGGCACACTGACGTCACCTTCATCGAGACCCCGCCGATGGGCTCGATCCTCTATGCCAAGAGCCTGCCGGCCAGCGGAGGCGACACGATCTGGGCGAACATGAAGGCCGCCTATGCGGCGTTGTCGCCGTCGTTCCGCGGCTATCTGGAAGGCCTCGACGCCGTGCACGACTTCGCCCGCGGATTTCCGCAGCGCGGCATCGTCGCCAATGCGGCCGGGGCGGAGAAGCACGCGAAGGCGATGGCCGAGCACCCGCCCGTGCTGCACCCGGTGGTTCGCACCCATCCCGAGACCGGCGAGGACGCGCTGTTCGTGAACTTCGGCTTCACCGAGCGGCTCAAGGGCCTGCGGCGAAAGGAAAGCGACGCGATACTGGGCATGCTGTTCGAGCATGTGACCAAACCCGAGTTTCAGGTCCGCTTCCGTTGGAGTCCGAACGCTATCGCCTTCTGGGACAACCGGATCACCCAGCATTACGCGGTCAACGACTACCTGCCGCACCGTCGGATCATGAACCGCGCCACGATCCTCGGCGACCGCCCCTATCACCACTCGCGAAAGCCCGCGCAGGCGTTGGCGGCCGAGTAGGACTCGGCTTGGCGTCGCGCCGGATCGGCATCCGATCTAGGCGTTCAACGCCGCTTCCGTGGCTTCCATCTCGTCGCGAATCCAATCGTGGCCGCTGGTCACCATCACGCCTTCCAGCGCAGTGATGTGGCCGCGCAGACGGTCGCGGATGTCCTTGGGCACGTCGTCCCGGGTGGCGATCCACCGGGCGATCTGATGGACCGCGAAGGCGCTGTGCAGGGCCAGACGATCACGATCGTCGTCGGAGAGCTTCATTGGCGGGCTCCGTAGTTGCAGGCCCACCATAGCACGGGCCGAGCGCTTCTGCTGAGGCGTCGACGCTACCCGACAACGGCCAGCGTGGGCGGCCTGGGCAGCCCCAGGCGCTCGGCGACGCGGTCCTGGAACCAGGCCACGCCCTGCTCGTGCTTCGGCGAGAGGACCCCGCCCTGATAGACGCCGGCCTCGAGGTTGCGCTGCACCTCCTCGCAGATCTGCAGGTCCTGGACGGTGACCAGGTCGGAGAACTCGAACAGCGCCGGCAGCGCATGGGCGCAGGCCGGGTCAAAGAAGTAGAAGTAGTCCAGCCGGGTGTGAGCCGGGCCCACGGCCGTCATCCGTTCGACCATGTAGCCGTGCCGATAGACATTGATCGCCAGGTTCGGCCACAGCCACGCCCATAGGCCACCGTAGACGGACGCATCGCGCAGCGGCGCATGGGCGAAGATCACCTCGTCCTCGATCTCCGTCCGGTACTCGGCCACCACGACGTCCCCGTCGAACTCGGGGTGCACCGACTTGATGTGATAGCCCTCGAGGTAGTTCTCGACGTAGGCCTTCCAGTTGCAGCGGATGTCGTGGCGGCGCGCCTCCACCAGCGGGAATGACGACTGCTCGTCGGCCCAGCGACGCGCCAGCGGCGCCATCAGGTCGGCCAGCGGCCGGGCGTCCAGATCCTGGTTGACGAAGATCAGGCCGCGCCAGGTCTCGAGCCGCACAGGGTAGAGGCCGTACTGGCGCGGATCGAATCCCGGCAGGGCGCCGAAGTCGACCGCGCTGCGCAGGCGTCCGTCCAGGGCGTACTTCCAGCCGTGGTAGCGGCAGGTGAAGGCGTCGCCGCAGTGGCCGGCGCCGTCGGCCACCAGAGCGCCGGCCCGGTGGCGGCAGACATTGTGGAAGCCGGCCAACTCGCCATCGCCCTTGCGCACCACGACAACCGGCGCGCCGCCCAGAACGTCGGCCAGGTAGTCGCCGGGGGCGGGCAGTTGGCGCTCGTGGCCGATGAACTGCCAGCTTGGCCGGATCACGCGCTGGCGGTCGGTCCGCAGGGCCTCGTCGCCGCGATAGAGTTCGGCCGGGAGCATAGCGCCGCCTCCGCTGGATCGCGCGCCCTTTAGCGCCGACGCAGCCAAAGATACAGCAGGCCTGCGGCACCCAGCGGCACGACGGCCAGGGCCAGCTCCAGGGGCTTGGCCTGGGCGATCAGGGCCAGCGAGCAGGCGATGGCGGCTGCCGCGGTCGCGATGGCCCAGGTGCGCCTGCCCCCCTCGAATCGACCCGCCAGCCGGATCAGGGAGACGCCGGCCAGGATGTAGCAGTACAGCGCCAGCAGCACCGCCATGTTGGCCAGCGTGCCGAACTGTTCGCCGATGGTGGGCGTCGCCGTCAGCGCGGCGATCAGGCTCATCAGGACGCCGGCCGCCAGCAGGTTGATCTCGGAGGCGCGCTCGCCTGGACGGGTCCGGAAGATGGCGGGGAACGCGCCGGCGTCGGCGCCGCTGCGGGTGGTCTCGGCGGTGACCAGGGTCCAGCCGGTCAGGCACCCGGCGGCGCGGAGCAGCGCGCACACCGCGATCACCGCGCCGAGGCCGAGGCCGAGGACGCTGCGGGCCGCATCAGCAAACGGAGCGGTCGAGCTGGCCAGTTCGGCGCCCGGGATGATGCCCATCACGACGGAGGTGGCCGCGATGTAGAGCACCGCCACCCCGCCCACGCCCACCAGGGTGGCGCGAGGCACGTTGCGGGCGGGGTCGCGGACGACGCCGGCGGCGGCGGCGGCGCACTCCAGGCCGAGGAAGGCCCAGAACGCGGTCAACGCCGAACGGCCGATGGCTTCGCCGAAGCCAAGGCCCTGCGGGTTCCAGGCGTCGAGGAACACCTGCGGCTGGAACCAAAGCCAGCCGCCGATCGCCGCGGCCGCCACGGGCAGCAGGCCGACGCCCAGGGTCAGCCCCTCCATACGGGCGACGGCGCGGGGGCCGATCCAGCTGATCGCGACCGCCATCCAGAGGACGACCAGGGTGGCGCCCAATCGGGGGCCGGCCTCGTTGAGGCCCGGCACGAGGTAGGCCCCCGCGCCGACGACGGCGAGCGCGACCGCCACGTTGCCGATCCAGCAGAGCGTCCAGAACGCCACGGTGGTCTGCACGCCGAAGAACTGGCCCAGGCCGGCCTGGACGTAGGCGCCCATCCCCGTGGCCTCAGGCGCCGCCTGCGAGAGCCAGGCGAACAGGCCGGCGATGGCCAGGGCGGCAAGCGTGGCGGCCCCCCAGCCCAGGATCGAGATCGAGCCCACGGCGCCGAAGGTGGCCGGAAGGAGGTACACGCCCGAGCCGACCATCGAGCCCGCCACGAGGGCCGCGGCCCCCATGACGCCGACCTTGCCGTGGTGGGACGGGACGTTCGCCTGCGCCGCTGCCGCTTCCGCCATCAAATCGCCCCCGGGACTCAGGTGACTATGGAAGGTCCCCGACGGGCTTGACAGTCCAATTTACACGCGTAACGTCGGGAGCTTGCTACGCGCGTAAGATCCGAAGAACCCACACATGTCGAAAATCTCCGGCGCCGAGAGCCACATCATGGAAGCCCTATGGACCCGGGGGCCGCTCACCGCCGAGGAGCTGGTGCAGTCGGTGGGCCGGGAACAGGCGTGGGGCGAGGCCACCGTCAAGACGCTGATCAACCGCCTCCTGAAGAAGAAGGCGCTGAAGTCCGAGCGCTCGGGGGGCCGCGCGCTCTACCAGGCGCTGGTCAGCCGCGAGGAGTACGTCACCGGCGAAAGCCAGGGTCTGCTCGACCGCCTGTTCGGCGGCCAGCTGGCCCCGCTCGTCGCCCACTATGCCCAGCACCGTGCGCTGTCGCCCGCCGAGGTGGCCCGGCTGAAGAAGCTGATCGCGGAGCTGGACGACGATGGCCAGTAGCCTCGAGGCGGTCTTCGGCCCGGAGCCCGGCGCCTTCCTCGCCAGCGCGTTCGTGCTGGCGAATGTGGTGGGCGGCGTGGCGGTCGCAGCCGTCGCCATCCTGCGGCTGCCGATCCGGCGGCTGATCGGTCCCAGCGCGGCCTACAATCTCTGGATCCTGCCCCCGCTGGCCGCCGCAGCCACGCCGGTCGCTATTTTGGTCTCCCACGCCAACACGCCCGTCGGGGCGCTGTTCGACCTGCCCGCCGCCGCCACGGTGCTGGGCGGGGTCTGGGCGCTGGGCGCGCTGGCGCTGGCGTTGATCTTCGCCGTGGCGCAGGCGCAGTTCATGGCCGAGGTGCGCGCCGGTCGCGCCGGCCCCGCCGTGGTCGGGCTGATCTATCCGCGCATCGTGCTGCCTTCCGAGGACAGCGGCTACACGGCCCCGGAACGCGACCTGATCCGGGCGCACGAACGCGAGCACGTGGCGCGCAAGGACCCCCGCGCCGCTGCGGCGGCCGCCCTGCTCCAGTGCCTGTGCTGGTTCAACCCTCTGGTCCATCTGGCCGCCTACCTGGTGCGGCTGGACCAGGAACTGGCCTGCGATGCGGCGGTGATCCGCAGCCGGCCGCAGGCGCGCGGGCTCTACGCCCAAACGTTGCTCAAGACCCAGCTGGCGCACACGCCCCTGCCCTTCGGCTGCTACTGGCCCGCCCGCGGCCTGCACCCGCTGGAGGTGCGGATCGGCCTGCTCAAGCGCCGGTCGGGCCAGCCCGGGCGCGGCGACGGCTCCGCCGTGGTCAGCGCCACCGTCGAGTCCATCCGTCCCTAGACGGCCGATCCCGCCCGAATTCGGACCAGCTGCGCCATAAATCCGCCGTCACGCAGGTCGCCCGATTGTGACCTTGCAACGTCGCTTGACAGCGGAATTTACATGCGTAACTTCACATCAGGCTACGCATGTAAGACGCAGCTCATCGCGGAGTGGGACGCCGATGGCGAGTGATATCCTGGCGGCGATCATCCGGGCCAACCTGGTCGGGGCCCTGGCGATCCTGGTGGTGCTGGCGTTGCGGCTGCCCATGCGTCGCCGCTTCGGCCCCGAACTGGCTTACGGCCTCTGGGCCATCCCGCCGATCGCGTTCGTCGCCACCCTGATGCCGCCGCCGGTGCTGCTGGACGATCCGGCGGCCGACCCCTTCGCCCTGGCGCAGGATCACTCGGCCCTGGCGATGGCGCTGTGGGTGTCCGGGCTGGCGCTGGCCGTCGCGCTGTTCGCCCGCGCCCAGATGAAGTTCATGGCCGCCGCCCGCATGGGCTGCGCCGGACCGTCGGTGGTGGGCGTGGTCAACCCGCGGATCATCATGCCCCGCGACGAGGGCGCCTATTCCGCCGAGGAGCGCGAGCTGATCCGCGCCCACGAGCGCCAGCACATCGCCCGCGCCGATCCCCGCGCCGGCGCCCTCGCCACCGCGTTCCAGGCGATCTGCTGGTTCAACCCGCTGGTCCACGTGGCCGCCCACCTGATGCGGCTGGATCAGGAGCTGGCCTGCGACGCCGGCGTCCTGCGCGCCCGCCCGCACGACCGCGCCCTCTATGCCCGCACCCTGCTGAAGACCCAGCTCGCGACCCAGGCCCTGCCCTTCGGCTGCCACTGGCCCGCCGCCGCCCCGCATCCGCTGGAGGTGCGGGTGGTGACCCTGGCCCGGCCGGTCAGCCATGACGGGATCACGGGCCCGGTCCTGCTGGGCGTCGCGATCGTCACCGCCGCCCTGATGGCCTGGAACGCCCAGCCGCCCGGCGAGAAGCATCCGCCGCCGGTCATCGTCTTCCTCGAGCAGCAGGCGAAACGCCCCGTCTCGGTGATGCTGGTCGACGCCCCGCGCCGCCCGACCGCGCAGCCCTAAGCCCGACTTCGGAGGCCTCCCGTGAAGACCCTGCCCTGCCGGGCGCGACGGCTCGCGCCTGCGATCCTGCTCGTCCCTGTCATGCTGGTTCTGGCCGCCTGCAGCGCGCCCCAGCGCCAGTCGCGGCTGACCGACCTGCAGGCCGACGTCGACCCACCTGAGCTTTGGCGCGTCGAGAGCCTCGACCATAGGGGCGTCGTCAACGGCGCTCTGGACGTATGCGTCGACCAGTCAATGCGCGACGGCTTCGCCCGGGCGGACGCCGAGATCTGGGGACGCCCCTGCCTGCCGCATCGCGACGCGGTGGACACGCCCAACCTCTACGCCGTGCGCTGCGAGATCGACGGCCGCCGCTTCGGCCTGACGCTCAACCGCAGCGGCGACCTGCGCCGCGACTTCACAGCCGCCTTCTCGCTGACGGCGCTGGACGGAAGCGGCGCGACGGCCAAGCAGGTGCGGCGCTTCCGGCGCGAGGGCGCGTGCCCTGCCGGCTGGATCATCGGAGATCAGGCCCGGGTCGGCAGCGCCAAAGGCGTGAACGCGCTGGCCGGGACCTGGAGCGGCATGGGGCGCAGCGAATGATCGGTCTTAACCTCACCTGGTCCTTCGGCGGTTGAAGGTCGCCACGTCAGCCCGCTACCGTGCGCGCAACAAGCAAGCGGGAGAAAACGATGCTGGAAGCCATTCTCGACCCCGAGCTGCCGATCGTCGATCCGCACCACCACCTGTGGGACCGCAGCATGGCGCCCCGGCCCACGGGCCCGCAGCATCCGTTCACCACCGCCATCGAGCCGGCCCAGCGCTACCTGCTGGACGAGCTGCTGGCCGACACCGGCAGCGGCCACAACGTGATCGCCACGGTCTTCCTGGAGTGCGGCGCCTTCTACAAGGCCGACGGCCCGGTCGAGCTGCGGCCGGTGGGCGAGACCGAGTTCGTGAACGGCGTCGCCGCCATGAGCGCCAGCGGCCTGTACGGGCCGACCCGCGCGTGCGCCGGCATCGTCAGCCGCGCCGACCTGACCTTGGGCGATGGCGTGAAAGCGGTGCTGGAGGCGCATGACCGCGCGGGCGGCGGGCGCTTCCGCGGCATCCGCAACAGCGCCTCGTGGGACGCCGATCCCGAGGTGCTGGGCCCGCTCAATCGCATGCAGGCCGGCCACTATCTGCGCGACGATTTCCGCGCGGGGTTCAGGCACCTCGCGCCCATGGGCTTCTCGTTCGACGCCTGGATGCTGGAGCCGCAGCTGCCCGACCTGATCGACCTGGCTCGCGCCTTCCCCGACACCACCATCGTGCTCGACCACGTGGGCACCCCGATCGGCCGCGGCGCCTACACCGGCAAGCTGGACGAACGCTTCGGGATCTGGCGCGACAACATCCGTGAGCTGGCCAAGTCGCCCAACGTGGTGGTCAAGCTGGGCGGCCTGGCCATGGCCTTCTGCAACTTCCCCTCGTTCCTGGCCGAGCCGCGGGTCCCGTCGGAACAGCTGGCGAAGGAGTGGGGCCCGTACATCGAGACCTGCATCGAAGCCTTCGGCGCCGATCGCTGCATGTTCGAGTCGAACTTCCCGGTCGACATGGGCAGCTGCACCTACGCGGTGCTGTGGAACGCCTTCAAACACATCGCCGCGGGCGCCTCGGCCGACGAGAAGACGGCGCTGTTCTCGGGCACCGCGACGAAGGTGTATCGGCTGGAGCTCTGAGGCGCGCCAGCGCCCCCTCCACCGCTTCGCGGTCCCCCTCCCCCATTGGCATGGGGGAGGAACTGATGCGGAATGATCGCCCCCAGTTCCTCACCCGCTTGCGGGGGAGGGGGACCGCGAAGCGGTGGAGGGGGCGCTACGGCCGGGGCTTGGCGTTGCTCCACTTGGGCGCCGGCGCGACGTAGTTGCGGAACGCCTCCAGCGCCGGCTCTGTCGCGTCGGCGTAGATCAGCATGTCGACGTACTGCTGCCCGATGAACCCGCTGTCGGCCATCTTCTGGATCGTCTGAGCCATCAGGTCGTAATAGCCGCTGGTGTTCACGAACCCGCACGGCTTGGCGTGGATGCCCAGCAGCGCCCAGGTCCACTGCTCGAAGATCTCCTCGAACGTGCCGGGGCCGCCCGGGAGGCACAGAAACGCGTCCGACAGATCGGCCATCTTCAGCTTGCGTTCGTGCATCGATTTCACGACGTGCAGCTCGGTCAGGCCCCGATGCGCGATCTCGGCGTTGACCAGATCCTCCGGCATCACGCCGAGCACGCGACCGCCCGCAGCCAACGCCGCGTCGGCCACGGCGCCCATCAATCCGGTCTTGCCGCCGCCATAGACCAGGGTCAGTCCGGCCTGCGCGATGGCGGTCCCGCAAAGGACCGCTTCCTGCATGAATTTCGGGTCCGCTCCAGGCGATGACCCACAGAAAACACAGATGTTCTTCAAGTCAGCGCCTGACTGCAGAGCTGTGGCGAAAGGGTCGCTCCCTTATTCCGAATACCAGCGTGTGTCACGACCGCTGGTCTAACGGAAATTCCGCGGCTACAACTTCTGTACGGCTCGTCAGGGCGATTAGCCGGGCGCATCCCCATGGGCGGCGCGGGACTTCTATTTGCGGTTAGGTTTCGACGAATGGCGAGCGGCACGGTTAAGTGGTTCAACACGGCTAAAGGCTTCGGTTTCATCCAACCTGACGATGGCGGCGCAGACGTCTTCGTTCACATTTCGGCTCTGAATCAAGCAGGCCTCGACAGCCTCAACGAGGGCGACAAGGTCGCCTACGAACTCGAGCAGGATCGGCGCTCGGGCAAGCTGGCGGCGACCGGCATCGTGGTCACCGAGGCGGGCGCCCCTGCGCCGCGTCGCTCGGGCGGCTTCGGCGGCGGCGGTGACCGCGGCGGCTACGGCGGCGGTGGCGGCGGCGGCTACGG
>FWWL01000115.1_pt1 | contig 39380 bp, 38 predicted proteins | sample 2228331 | NCBI WGS metagenome assembly FWWL01 (sample SAMEA103939775, study PRJEB20133) | metagenome
GGCCACCCAGCGGCAGGATCATGTGGGTGGCCGGGTGGGGGAGCGGGCAGGCACCGTAACCAAGACAGGCCCATGACCGATCCCGAGTCCTATACCTACGCCCAGGCGGGCGTTTCGATCGACGCCGGCAATGCGCTGGTCCGTGCCATCGCCCCGCTCGCCCGCTCCACCCGCCGTCCGGGTGCCGACGCCGATCTCGGCGGGTTCGGCGGATTGTTCGACCTCAAGGCAGCCGGCTTCACCGATCCGCTGCTCGTCGCGGCGAATGACGGCGTGGGCACCAAGCTCAAGCTCGCGATCGACCATGATTCGCATGACGGTGTGGGCATCGATCTCGTGGCGATGTGCGCCAACGATCTGATCGTCCAGGGCGCCGAGCCGCTCTTCTTCCTCGACTATTTCGCCACCGGCAAGCTGGTGAACGGCGTCGCCGAGCGCGTGATCGCGGGGATTGCCGAAGGCTGCAAACAGGCCGGCTGCGCGCTGATCGGGGGCGAAACCGCCGAAATGCCCGGCATGTACGCCGATGGCGATTACGATCTCGCTGGCTTCTGCGTCGGCGCGGTCGAGCGTGACCAGTTGCTCGACGGCAAGACAATCGCTCCGGGGGACATTATCCTCGGCCTCGCCTCCAACGGGGTGCATTCCAACGGCTATTCGCTCGTCCGCCGCCTCGCCGCGGACAAGGGGTGGAAGCTGAACCGCCCGGCGCTGTTCGATCCCGAAGTGATCCTGCTTGACGCGCTCATGGCCCCGACGCGCATCTATGTGCGGAGTCTGCTTCCACAACTTCGCAAGGGCGCGATCCACGGCCTCGCGCACATCACCGGCGGCGGGCTGCTCGAAAACATCCCCCGTGTCCTACCCGAAGGCTGCCACGCCCGCGTCGACGCCGACAGCTGGGCCCAGCCGCGCCTGATGGCGTTCCTCCAGGCGCAGGGGAATATCGAGCCGCAGGAAATGGCGCGCACCTTCAACTGCGGCATCGGCATGATCGCCGTCGTCGCGGCGGATCAGGCCGATGCGGTCGCCTCGGAGCTGGAAGCGGCTGGCGAGACGGTCCGTCGGATTGGTGTGATCGAGGCGGGGCAACGCGGGTGCACCGTCTCCGGCGGCGTCGAGACCTGGAGCGCCCGCGAAGCGTGGGAAGCGACGCATAATCAATAAGGGGCCGCTCGCCCTGAGCTTGTCGAAGGGCCGTCTTCCTCTGGAGTCCGCGAAGAGCGGTGCTTCGACAAGCTCAGCACGAACGGGTGTGATGAAACGCAAGCTCGGCATCCTGATCTCCGGTCGCGGATCGAACATGCAGGCGCTGGTCGAAGGGTCGCGCCTGCCTGACGCCCCCTATGAAGTCGCGCTCGTCGCGTCCGACAAGCCCGACGCCGCAGGCCTTGTTTGGGCGACCGAGCACGGCATCCCTACCTTCGCGCAGTCCCCCAAGGGGATGGTCAAGGCCGACTATGAGGCTGCAATCGACTCTGCATTGCGCAGCGCCGGTGTCGAAGCCATTGCGCTAGCCGGTTACATGCGCCTCCTCTCCGACGATTTCGTCGCGCGCTGGCGGGGACGGATCGTCAACATCCACCCCTCGCTGCTGCCGCTCTACAAGGGCCTCGACACGCACCAGCGCGCAATCGACGCGGGCGACAGCCATGGCGGCTGCTCGGTCCATCTCGTGACCGAGGAGCTCGATGGCGGCGAGGTGCTGGGGCAGGCCAGAGTGCCGATACTTCCCGGCGACACGCCCGCCGCGCTGGCCGAACGCGTGCTCGCGGAGGAACACAAACTCTACCCCCGCATTGTCGCGGAATGGCTCAGCAGATGACCCCTCAGGCGAGCGCCGCGCTGGACAAGCTCCGCGCCATCGCGCTCGCCCTGCCCGAAGCAAACGAGAAACTCTCGCACGGCATGCCCGCCTTCTTCATCACCAAGGGCAAGATGTTCGCCTATTTCTGGCACGCGCATCATGGCGACTCCGTCACCGCGGCGATCGTCAAGACCAGCGGGCCGGAGGAACAGGCGATGCTGATCGAGATGGAACCCGACCTCTATTACCCCCCGCCCTATTTCGGTCCGTCGGGCTGGGTCGGCATGCATCTCGACCGGCCCGACACCGACTGGGACCGCATCGGCGACCGTGTCGCGATCAGCTGGGAACTCGTCGCCCCGCGCCGCCTGCTCGAAGCCGGCGGGCGCTGACCCGAAACAAGACAAAAGCCCTGAAAACTGTGGGATATTTTGCATCCGTAGCGCGTTTCGCCCCGTTATCGCACATAGCAGGGAAAGTCAGCGCAATGCACGGGCACGGACGCGAACCACATCAGAAATCGGGCGTTGCCAGCGCCGAAGCGGGTCTCGTCCTGCTGGATGGTCCGGACGGCGTCGCTATCGCAATGACCCCCGACGCAGCTGAAGCGACGGCGCTCAGCCTGCAGCAGGCCGCCGCCGAAGCGCGAAGCCAGCCGCCCATGCAAATGCCAACGCCCGGTCTTTGATCGCGCCCTTGCGTCGCGTCGTTCCGCCGCCCAAACAGGTTCGATGCTGAAAGTAGCCAGCTACAATATGCGCAAGGCGATCGGCACCGATCGCCGCCGTCGGCCCGAACGCACGCTCGAGGTGCTTCGCGAGATCGACGCCGATGTCATCGCCCTGCAGGAATGCGACCGCCGCTTCGGCCAGCGTCAGGGCGTCATCTCTCCCCACATGCTGGAAGAACACAGCCCGTGGAAGGCGGTCTCGTTCGGCGTCCGCTCCGGGTCGATGGGCTGGCACGGCAATGCCATATTGGTGCGCAAGGACGCGCAAATCCTCGATTGCGAGATCATCCACCTGCCCGCGCTCGAACCGCGCGGCGCTGTGATGGCGGATCTGCGCATCGGCGGTGAAAGCCTGCGCGTCGTCGGCATGCACCTCGACCTGTCGGGCCTGTGGCGCCGGCGACAGGCGCATGCCATCCTGACCCATCTGGCGAGCAGTGAGCGCGCCATGCCGACGGTGATGATGGGCGACCTCAATGACTGGAGCGCGCAATCGGGCTGCCTGCGCGATTTCGGCAAGGAATTCAGCTTCGCTCCCACCGGCCGCTCGTTCCACGCCCGCCGCCCGATCGCCCGGCTCGACCGCATCATGGTCTCGGCCGATCTCAGCATCGGGGACTGCGGCGTCAACGACAGCGCCGCTGCGCGCACCGCATCCGATCACCTGCCCGTCTGGGCCGAAGTGCGGCGCAACTGAGCGTGCAGGACAAGGAACTCCGCCTCGCGCTCGTCTGCTATGGCGGGATCAGCCTCGCCATCTACATGCATGGTATCACCAAGGAAATCTGGCACCTCGCCCGCGCCAGCCGCGCGCATCGCGATTTCGAACCGGCGACCGGCGCCAGCGAGCGCGTCTATCACGCCCTGCTCGATGCAATCGGCGATGAGGCCGGGCTGAACCTGCGCGTGATGGTCGATATCGTCGCGGGGGCCAGCGCCGGGGGGATCAACGGCGTATTCCTGGCGCAGGCGGTGACCAGCGGCCAGTCGCTCGACCCGCTTACCGACCTGTGGCTCGAAGTCGCCGATGTCGACGCGCTGCTCAACCCCGATCACGGCCCATCGCACCGCTTCGCCAAGATGTGGGCGGTGCCGATCGCGTGGATGCTCGCCGGTCGCGATTCGACGGTCAAGACCACGGTCGAACCCGCCGCCCAGGCCGAGGTGCGCGCCAAGCTCGAACGCTTTGTCCGCTCGCGCTGGTTCGAGCCGCCCTTTGGCGGCAAGCAGCTGACGAACATGCTGCTCGACGCACTGGAAGCGATGCGCGATGCGCCCGCCGGACCGCGCCTGTTGCCCGATGGCCAGCCGCTCGACCTGTTCGTCACCGTCACCGATTTCCGCGGTCACCCCGAACGGCTCAAGCTCAATTCGCCGCCCGAAGTGGTCGAAACCGAACACCGTCTCGTCTTCTCGTTCAGCGACCATGGCAGCAGCGACAGCCCGCTGGGCGATCCGGCCGAGCTGGCCTTCGCCGCGCGCGCGACCTCCAGCTTCCCGGGAGCCTTTCCGCCCGCGACGGTAGCCGAAGTCGATGCCGTGCTCGCCGAACGCGGCGGCAGCTGGCCGGGGCGCTCCGCATTCCTCGAACACGCCTTGCCGCGCCAGTTCGCCGCCGGGGTCGCTGAAACAGCACCGCTGATCGACGGTTCGGTACTCGCCAACGCACCGTTCCGCCCCGCGATGGACGCGCTGCGCGAGCGCCCAGCGCGTCGTCAAATCGACCGCCGCTTCGTGTTCATCGATCCCACCCCCGGCTATCGCATCGCCAGCCCGGGACCGGGTCCACAGGAAAGCCCCGGTTTCTTCCGCACGATCATCGGCGCGCTGTCCGAACTCCCGCGCCAGCAGCCGATCCGCGACAATCTCGAATCGCTCGGCCAGCGTTCGGCGCAGATCGAACGCATGCTGACGATCATCGAACGCATCCGGGCGGAGGTGGAGGGACAGGTCGAATCGCTGTTCGGCTACACGCTGTTCCTCGACTATCCCACGCCCAAGCGCCTCGCCGCATGGCGCAAGCGCGCGCAGCAGGCGGCGGCATCGCGCGCCGGGTACGGCCACGCCGCCTATGGCCTGCTCAAGGTCGAGGGGGTGGCCGATCGGATCGCGACCCACCTCAACCAGATTGCCGACCTGCACGGGTCCGACCGCTGGCGCCGGATGCGCGCGTCAATCGGGGCAGAGATCGAACGCCGCGGCGCCGATGATTTCAGTACCAGCCACAATGCCTCGGCCAGCCCCGCCACGCTCGACCTGCTGCGCGCGCACGACCTGGGCTTCCGCATCCGCCGCCTGCGCCTGCTCGCCCGCCGCGCGACCGAGCTGGATCAGGACAACAGCCGCGCCGAGCTGATGCCGATCCGCACTGCGATCTACGACTCGCTCGCCGGCTATCTCGAATGCCAGCGCGCCGAGCCGTTTCTCGGCATGCGCGAATCGATCCGCTCGCCCGATTGCGATGCCGGGGCGTTGATGGATGAGTTAGCCGCGCGGATGGATCTGCGCACGCTCGATGACGAAACCGATGCGCGGTTGTCGGACGGCCTCAGCCAGCTTCCGCGCGACCTGCGCCGCCCGATGCTGCTCGCCTATCTCGGCTTTCCCTTTTTCGACATCGCCACCCTCCCGCTGCTGCGCGGCGAGGGGCTCAACGAGTTCGACCCGATCCGCGTCGATCGTATCTCTCCCGACGACGCCTGTGCCATCCGCAGCGGCGGCGCGGCGGCGACGCTCAAGGGCATTCAGTTCAACAATTTCGGCGCCTTTTTCAGCCGCGCCTATCGTGAGAACGACTATCTCTGGGGCCGCCTCCACGGCGCCGACCGGCTGGTCGACATCATGCTCTCGACCCTGCCACCCGGCGCACGCCTCGCCCCCGGTCGGGTGACGACGATCAAGCGCGAACTGTTCCTCGCCATCCTCGACGAAGAGGAACCGCGCCTCACCGCCGTCCCCGGCTTGTTCACCCAGCTGCGCGCCGAAATCGGCTGAGGCTGGTCAAGCGCGCGGTCCGGGCCTAAGCTGGTCGCACACGCAACAGGGTGATCGCAGCGGATGCAGTTTCTGAAGGCTTTGTTCTGGTTCCTGATCCTCGGCCTCGCGGCCGCCTTTGCGGTGACCAACTGGCATCCGGTCGAGATTCACCTGTGGAGCGGCCTGATCGCCGACGTGAACCTGCCCTTCCTGCTGCTCGTCGTCTATCTCGGCGGCCTGCTGCCGATGCTGGCAATCTACCACACCGTGCGCTGGCGGATGCGCAGCAGGATCGCGATGCTGGAGCGCACCGTGGACGACCTCCGCCCTGCGCCCGCAGCCGTGCCCGCGCCGGTCGGGGCGACCGATCCCGGCGATGTCGACACTCCGCCCGAAACGTCCTCCGCGCCCCCGCTGGTGACGCCCTGAGTCTGAACCGATGAGCCCGATCTACGTCGCCCTAGACACTCCCGACATCGAACGCGCCAAGGCGATCGCGACCCGCGTCCGTCATCATGTCGGCGGAATCAAGCTCGGCCTGGAATTCTTCATGGCCAACGGCCGTCACGGCGTGCACGAAATGGCCGATATCGGCCTGCCGATCTTCCTCGACCTCAAATTCCACGACATCCCCAACACGGTGGGCAAGGCGGTCCAGGCGCTCCGCCCGCTCGAACCCGCGATCATCACCGTTCATGCCTCGGGCGGCCGCGCGATGCTTGAGGATGCCAAGGCCGCCGCACCAACGGGGACCAAGGTCGTCGCGGTGACGATGCTCACCAGCCTCGACGCCAATGACCTCACCACGATCGGTCTGTCCCCCGACCCGCATGAACAGGTCGTCCGCCTCGCCGAACTCGCCAAGTCGGCGGGCGTCGATGGCATCGTCTGCTCGGGCGAGGAAGTGAAAGCCGCGCATGCCGCATGGAAGGACGGCTTCTTCGTCGTCCCCGGCGTCCGCCCCGCCAATGGCGGCGCCAACGGTTCTTTTGGGGCAGACCAAAAACGCGTCGTCACCCCCCGCGCCGCCCTCGACGCCGGCGCCTCGATCCTCGTCGTCGGCCGCCCGATCACCCAGGCGCAAGACCCTGACCTCGCCGCGCGTGAGATCGAGGCGACGCTTTAAGAATGCTCCAAAGCGACCCGCTCACGCTACTGATTTTGTTTGTGGTATCGAGTTTGGGTACCGGTTATTTTGCAATCATCAAAGCCAAGAAGCTTCGCTGGTCGCTGATTTTCCTGTTTCTCATCGGACCAGCAGCCATCACCGCCGCGCCTGTTTTAGTTTGGGATATAGCCGGTCGCTGCGTGGGCGACGCGTGTACCGGTTGGACCTATTTTGCAGCTTTCGTGCTGTGGGAACTTTCACCAATTTGGGTGGTCGCGGGCGTGCTTGGTGCTGCGCTCGCGCGAGCGGGTGAGCGTTTGGCCAAAGCATGACCAAGATCGAAATCCGCCCCGCCACCCTAACCGACCTCCCCCGCCTCCACGCCGTAGTAGAGCGCGCCTATCGCGGCGATTCCGCGCGGCAGGGCTGGACGCATGAGGCGGATCTGCTCAGCGACACCCGCACCGACCTCGCAACGCTCGCCACGCTGGTCGATGGCGACAGCCGCATCCTCATCGCGCTGGACGGCGAAACCATCCTCGGCTGCGTCAACATCGCCGATCGCAGCTACGGCCTCGCCTATCTCGGCCTGCTCTGCGTGGACCCCACGATCCAGGCACGCGGCATCGGCAAGCAGCTCATCGCCGCAGCCGAAAACACCGCGCGCGAAACTTTCTCCGCCACCCGCATCGAGATGACAGTGATCGACCGCCGCGCCGAATTGATCGCCTGGTATGAGCGCCACGGCTATACGCGCACGGGCGAGACGCGCCCCTTCCCCGTCCCGGTCGATCCACCGCTGACCATGGTCGTGCTCGCCAAGCCCTTGTTCGACCAACGGCAATTGCCCTGACCGCACGGCGCGGTTAACCATGTGACGATATCACAACGTCCAGGGAGTTGATGCCGATGCGCGTCCTGTTGCTTGCCGCCACGATTCTAGCCACGCCCGCCCTCGCTCAGTCCGAGCGCGCGCCCATCGGCACCGGCGTCAGCGCCAGCGATCGCGCGAACAGCGCCGAACGCCCGATCCGCTTCGCCACCGCCGCCCCCACCGACGGCGTCCTCGTCATCCCGATGGCGGGAGCGACCGACCTCAGCCACGTCCCCGCCGCCCTCCGCGCCGCCGTCACCGACGCGGTCGCAACCGCCGGGTTCAAGGCCGCACCGGACAAGACGCTCTCACTCTACGGCGTCGCCGGCTATCACCGCATCGTTCTGATCGGTGTGCCCGCAGGCCAGCTCGACGCCGCAGCACTCGCCGATTTCGGCGGCCGCGCCGCACAGGAAACGCGCGACAACCGCCAGCCGGTCGCCATCCTCGCCGGCACGCTCAGCAGCACCGCCACCGACCCCGCCGCTTATGTCGCGCTCGGCGCCAGCCTCGGCCAATATCGCTTCGACAAGCTCAAGAGCGGCGTCACCGCCCCCGCCGCCCAGCCGCTGACGGTCGTCGCGCCGACCGGCGAAGCGACCTACACCCGCGAACTCGCCGGCGTCGCCGATGGCGCGCGCATGGCCCGCGACCTCATCACCCTGCCCTCCAACGCCAAGACCCCCGACAGCTTCGTCGCCGCCATCCGCGCGCAGTTCGCGGGCGTACCGAATGTCCGCATCACCGTGCTCGACGAGGCCGAGATGCGGAAGCGCAACATGGGGTCGATCGTCTCGGTCTCGGCCGGATCGCGCCACCCCGCGCGCATGCTGATCGTCGAATATAGCGGCGCCGGAAACGCCGCCCCGCTTGCGCTGGTGGGCAAGGGCATTACCTTCGACAGCGGCGGCATCAGCCTCAAGCCCGGCGCGGGCATGGGCGACATGAAGGGCGACATGGCCGGCGCAGCCGCAGTGATGGGCGGCGTCTATGCCGCGGCAAAACGCGGAGCCAAGGCCAACGTCATCGGCATCGCCGCGCTGGCGGAGAATATGCCCGGCGGCAACGCCTCGCGCCCCGGCGATGTGGTGCGCACGATGAACGGCCAGACGATCGAGATCATCAGCACCGATGCCGAGGGCCGGATGGTCCTAGCCGACGCCAACCAATATGCGATCGATCGCTACAAGCCCGCCGCGCTCGTCAACATCGCCACCCTCACCGGCGCGGTCATCACCGCGCTCGGCGACGACTATGCCGGCCTGTTCGCCCGCGACGAAGCGCTGGCCGCCCGCGTCCAGTCCGCCGCCACCAGCGCGGGCGAACCGGTGTGGCGCCTCCCGCTGCACCCCAGCTACGCCAAGGACATGGAATCGCCGATCGCTGACATCGCCAACGGCACCACCAAGTCCGGCCCCGGCGCGGGCCGTGGCGCGCACTTCATCGGCTTCCTCACGCCCCAGCCGACTCCCTGGGCCCATATCGACATGGCCGGCGTCGACGGCGCCGACGAATCGCTGCCGACCATCCCCAAGGGCGCACGCGGCTACGGCGTCCGCCTGTTCGACGCGCTGGTCCGCGAATTCGAGAAATAGTCCGGGCCTGACCGGATGGCGCGGTGGGCTGGCCTCACCGCGCCCCAACTTCGCCCTTGCCAAAGCCCCACGCGAAGCCGATTGCCACCCCCGATGCCCGTCACCGCCAAAATCTGCGGCCTGTCCACCGCCGCGACGCTCGACGCCGCGATTTCAGGCGGGGCCAGCCATATCGGGTTCGTCTTCTTCCCGCCCTCCCCACGCCACGTGACCTTCGACCAGTCCGCCGCGCTTGCCGCGCAGGTACCGGATTCGGTCCAGCGCGTCGGCGTGTTCGTCGATCCTGAGGACGCGCTGCTCGATCAGGCGATCCGCTCCGGCCGGCTCGATGCGATCCAGCTCCACCGCGCCAGCCCCGAACGCGCCGCCGCAATCGGGTCGCGCACGCGATTGCCGGTCTGGGCGGCAGTAGCCGTCAAGACCCGCGCCGATCTCGACACCGCCCACGCCTATCGCGGCGCGGCGCAGCGCATTCTCTACGACGCCAAGACGCCCGAGGACGCCAAGCTCCCCGGCGGCATGGGCCTGCGCTTCGACTGGACCTTGCTGCAGGGCTTCGACCACCCCCTCCCCTGGGCGCTCTCGGGCGGCCTCGACGCCGCCAACGTTGCCGAAGCGGTCGCAACCAGCGGCGCGCGCCTGGTCGACGTCTCCTCCGGCATCGAAAGCGCACCGGGGGTGAAGGACGCGGCCAAGATCGCGGCGTTCCTGAAAACCGTCGCATCGCTCTGACCCATCGCCCCCGCTTGCAGCCCGCCCAGGGCTTGGGCATGTCCAACAGCGTAAGATGAGCCTCACACCCGCCTTTCTCGACGAGTTGCGCGCGCGCACCACCCTGTCGGCCCTGATCGGCCGCAGCGTAAAGATCACGCGCGCGGGCCGCGAGTATAAGGCGTGCTGCCCCTTCCATAACGAGAAGACGCCGTCGTTCACGATCAACGACGACAAGGGCTTCTACCATTGCTTCGGCTGCGGCGCGCACGGCGATGCGATCCGCTGGATGACCGAACATAACGGCCTGCCCTTCATCGATGCGGTCAAGGAACTCGCGCAGGCCGCCGGGCTCGACATGCCCGAAGCCGACCCGCGCGCCGCCCAGCGCGCCGAGCGGGCCAAGGGGCTGCACGAGGTCATGGCCGACGCCGCCAAATTCTACACCGATCAGCTCCACGGCATCGCCGGAGCCGAAGCGCGCGCCCTGCTCGAACGTCGCCGCGTCAGCGCCGAAACCGCGCGCACCTTCGGCATGGGCTACGCCCCCGACTCGCGCACGAAGCTGCGTGAGGCGCTCAAGTCCTATGGCGACGCGATGCTGGTCGAGGCAGGTCTGCTGATTCAGGTCGAGGGCAAGGAACCCTATGACCGCTTCCGCGGCCGCCTGATGATCCCGATCAAGGATGCGCGCGGGCGCGTCATCGGCTTTGGCGGCCGCATCATCGGTGAGGGCGAGCCCAAATATCTCAACTCCCCCGAAACCCCGCTCTTCGACAAGGGGCGCTCGCTCTACAATCTCGACCGCGCCTCCGCCGCCTCGCGCAAGGCCGGGCGGGTGATCGCGGTCGAGGGCTATATGGATGTGATCGCGCTGGCGCAGGCCGGGTTCGGCGAAGCGGTCGCCCCGCTCGGCACCGCGATGACCGAGCATCAGCTCGAACGGCTGTGGCGCATGGCCGATGTGCCCTATCTCTCCTTTGACGGCGACAATGCCGGGCAAAAGGCTGCGATCCGCGCCGCCCACCGCGCCCTCCCCCTGCTCCAGCCGGGCCGTAGCCTCGCCTTCGTGACGCTCCCGCCGGGTCAGGACCCCGACGATCTGGTCCGCGCCGCCGGCCCACAGGCGTTCGAAGCGCTCCTCGCTTCGGCCCAGCCACTCGCCGACCGCCTGTGGAGCCACGAACTGGCCGCCGAGCCGGTCGACACGCCCGAGGCCCGTGCCGGCCTCAAGCGCCGCCTGTCCGATCTCGCCGCGACGATTCAGGACGGCAATGTCCGCCACGAGTACATCAACGAGTTCCGCCGCCGGGTCGATGAGCACTTCTCCCCGCCCCCGCGCACCTTCACCCCGCGCACCCAGACACGCGGCCCGTTCAAGCCCGGCCAGCGCTGGCAGCCGCCCGAACCGCCCCCCAGCCCGGCCGTACAAGCGGTCGGCAGCGGCGGCATCGACCGCGTGCTGGCCAAGGCGGTGCTCGCCGGCCTGATCCGCCACCCCGCCGAAATCACCCGCCATGTCGAAACGCTGACCAGCCTCGCGCATGCCGATGGCGCGCTCGGTCGGCTGTTTGAGGCGGTGGTCGATGTCGCGCTGGAGGATCGGGCGCTTGATAGCGCGCGCCTGCGTACCATATTGGCGACGTCCGGTTTCGATTCACAAGCAGCAGAGTTGCTGCGCGCCGACCAGCTTCCCTTCACCTTCACCCAGAAGGAATGGGATGCGGGACGGGCCGCGCTCGACCTGGGTGAGGCGATCGCGGTGCTGGCAGCGCGGCCTCAGGTCGAGGCGGCGCTGGCAGAGGCAACTGCGGCGGTGCAGGCGCGTTTCAGCGACGAGGCATTTGAGCGCCAGGTCGCGCTGGTGAAGCGAAAAGCGGAGCTGGAAATGCGGCTCGCCAATCTGATGCTTGCGGACGAGACGTAATTAGGTGATTAGGGCGGCGTATAATTGCCGCCAGACGATTTCAAAGGCAGTCGATGGCAAAAGCAAATATGGCGGACGACACGGTACCCACGGAAACCGGTGACGCACCGCTGATCGATCTCAACGAAGGCTCCATCAAGAAGCTGGTGGCCCGGGCGAAGAAGCGCGGATACATCACTGTGGACCAGCTCAATGAGATGCTCCCGCAGGACCAGTTCACATCGGAGCAGATCGAGGATGTCATGTCCGCGCTCAGCGACATGGGCGTCAACGTCGTCGAGAATGAGGACGTTGGCGAAGACGGCGAGTCGGACGACGACACGCCGGACGAGGTCGATGCCGAGGGCAAGGACGACGAGCCCGCCTTCGAAGTCGCCAAGAAGAAGGAAACCGTCGATCGCACCGACGATCCGGTCCGCATGTATCTGCGCGAAATGGGCGCGGTCGAGCTGCTCAGCCGCGAGGGCGAGATCGCGATCGCCAAGCGGATCGAGGCCGGTCGCGACACGATGATCCTCGGCCTGTGCGAATCGCCGATCACGTTCAACGCGATCATCGGCTGGTCCGACGCACTCAACGAAGGCACGATGCAGCTGCGCGAGATCCTCGATCTCGATGCCATGCTGTCCAAGGGTCCGTCGGCCGAGCAGGTCGAGGGCGCCGAGGACGATGATTCGGGCGAGATCAGCGAAAAGACCGCCGGTACCAGCTTCAAGGAAGAGGAAGAGCCCGAGGAGGCCGCCGCGGACGAGGATGAGGACGACCTCACCGAACGCCGCGCGCCGCGCATCTCGGACGATGAGGAAGAGGACAACACCCTCAGCCTCGCGCAGATGGAAGAAACGCTCAAGCCGCAGGCGCTTGAGAAGTTCGCCAACATCACCGCGATCTACAAGAAGTTCAGCAAGGTCCAGCAGAGCCGCCTCGACGCGATGGCGGCCGGTGGCGAGCTGTCGGCGGCGGACGAGAAGAAGTATCACAAGCTGCGCGAAGAGCTGACCGCCGAGGTCGAGAGCGTCCAGTTCCACAACGCCAAGATCGAATATCTGGTCGATCAGCTGTACAGCTACAACCGCCGCCTGACCGCGCTGGGCGGCCAGATGCTGCGCCTGGCCGAGCGCCACAAGGTCAGCCGCAAGGACTTTCTCGATCGCTATGTCGATCACGAGATGGACGAGAACTGGCTGGAATCGGTCGGCGGGCTCGACAAGAAGTGGAAGGCGTTCGTCGAGAACGAAGCCGCCGCCGTCGACCGCATCCGCGTCGAAGTGTCGGAGATCAGCCAGCAGACCGGCATGGCGCTCGGCGAATTCCGCCGCATCGTCAACATGGTGCAAAAGGGCGAGCGCGAGGCCCGCATCGCGAAGAAGGAGATGGTCGAGGCCAATCTCCGCCTCGTGATCTCGATCGCCAAGAAATACACCAACCGCGGCCTGCAGTTCCTGGATCTTATTCAGGAGGGCAATATCGGCCTGATGAAGGCGGTCGATAAGTTCGAATATCGTCGCGGCTACAAGTTCTCGACCTACGCGACCTGGTGGATCCGTCAGGCGATCACGCGCTCGATCGCCGATCAGGCGCGCACGATCCGCATCCCGGTGCACATGATCGAGACGATCAACAAGCTGGTCCGCACCAGCCGCCAATTCCTGCACGAACAGGGTCGCGAGCCAACTCCGGAAGAGATGGCCGAGCGCCTCTCCATGCCGCTGGAGAAGGTGCGCAAGGTGATGAAGATCGCCAAGGAGCCGATCAGCCTCGAAACGCCGATCGGCGACGAGGAAGATTCGCACCTCGGCGATTTCATCGAGGATAAGAACGCGATCATCCCGGTCGATGCCGCGATCCAGGCGAACCTCAAGGAAACGGTCACCCGCGTCCTTGCCAGCCTCACCCCGCGTGAAGAGCGCGTGCTGCGCATGCGCTTCGGCATCGGCATGAACACCGATCACACGCTCGAAGAGGTTGGCCAGCAGTTCAGCGTGACCCGCGAACGCATCCGTCAGATCGAGGCCAAGGCGCTGCGCAAGCTCAAGCACCCGAGCCGCAGTCGCAAGATGCGCAGCTTCCTCGACCAGTAAGGCCGGGTTGTCCGCAATTCCTCACCAGGGCCGTCCGTCCGGGCGGCCCTTTTGAGTCACCCCGCTTGCGCTTCCCCAAATCGCCGCTAGCCTCTGGTCCACAACAGAAAAGGACCGGGCATGCGGCATATCGCAGTGATCGGATCGGGGCCGGCGGGCTATTACACCGCAGAGGCTTGTCAGAAACAGTTCGGAGAGGATGTCCGTGTCGACATCATCGACCGACTGCCCGTCCCGTTCGGCCTGATCCGCAGCGGCGTCGCGCCGGATCACCAGTCGATCAAGAGCGTGTCCCGGCGCTATGAGGCGGTCGCGATCACCGAAAATGTCCGCTTCGTTGGCAATGTCACGGTCGGCAAGGATGTGACCATCCCCGAACTGATGCAGCTGTACGATGCCGTGGTGCTGGCGACCGGCGCGCCGTTCGATCGCCCGCTGGAGATCCCCGGCGCCGACCTGCCCGGCGTGACCGGATCGGCGGCGTTCGTCGGCTGGTATAACGGCCATCCCGATTTTGCCGAGCTCAACCCGCCGCTTGGCGGTCCGGGTGCGGTGGTCATCGGCAATGGCAATGTGGCGCTCGACGTCGCACGCATCCTCGCCAAGACGCGCGGCGAATTTGCCGGGTCGGACATCGTCTCCCCGGCGCTCGCCGCGCTCACCAGCTCGGGCATCGAGACGATTACCCTGCTCGGCCGCCGCGGCCCGCATCAGATTGCGATGACACCAAAGGAGCTGGGAGAGCTCGCCGACCTGACCCGCGCCGCCCCTGTGGTGGATGCCGCAGACTTCCCACCGGACATCGACGACGTGCTGCTCGAACCCGGCCTGCGCAAATCGGTCGCCCATTTACGCAAGTTCGCTGCCGCCAGCGTCGACAAGCCGGTCCACATCATCTTCGATTTCTTCGCGATGCCGCTGCGGATCGAAGGCGATGGCCGTGCCGAGCGCATCATTGTCGAGCGCACCCGCCTCGACGAACGCGGTGCTGCAGTCGGCACTGGCGAGACCTACGCGATTCCTGCCAGCCTGATCGTGTCCTGTATCGGATATCGCACCCCAAAGATCGAAGGCGTGCCCTATGACGATCGCGCCGGGCGCTTCGCCAATGACGAGGGGCGCGTGCTGCCCGGCCTCTACGCCGTCGGCTGGGCACGGCGCGGGCCGACTGGCACGATCGGGACCAACCGCCCCGACGGCTTCGCCATCGCCGAGAAGATCGCCGAGGACGCGCCGGGCGGCAGCGGCAAGTCGGGTCGGCCCGGCCTCGACGCGCTGCTTGCATCGCGCAATGTCGATGTCGTGACCTTCCGCGATTGGCAGAAGATCGACGCCGCCGAGATCGCCGGCGCGCGCAGCGATTCCCCGCGTGAGAAGTTCACCAGCGTCGCCGACATGCTCGACGCGCGCGGCGGGTAAAAAAGCGCGCGGGGCGCTTGCAAGGCGGGATATCGGCGGTTATAGGCGCGCCTCCAAGCGACGCGGTCTGCCCACCCGGGGCCTTTGCCAAGGACTTCGCCGCTCAGTCGGGGAATAGCTCAGCCTGGTAGAGCACTGCCTTCGGGAGGCAGGGGCCGGAGGTTCGAATCCTCTTTCCCCGACCACTTTCCTAGCCAGCAACTAGGAATTGTTTTCAGCAACGCAAAATCTCTGATATGATCGAACGTGGCGCGCGTGCGAGCTTCCCGCATGATCGCGCGCTTTGCGTTCGACCGGGAGATGTTCCGACCATGGCCGCGCTGACCCTCGCCAATCCCGCCTCCCGTTTTTCGGTCCTGACCGTAACCGATCGTCCGGCGCAGACGCCGATCTGGAGCGATCGCCTGGGCTGGCCCGTCGCGGGGGACCATCACATCACGCTCGACACCCGCGACGCCGCCCGCCGCAACATCTGGGCCAGCCGGATCGATGACGCAGTGATGCATGCTGATCGCGCCGTGCTACTGGTAGCCGAAGGGCTCGGCTGCGCCGCTGCGGCGTGGTGGGCACGCCTGTCGCCGCGCCACTATGCGGACCGTGTCGCGGGGGCGCTGCTGTTCGATCCAATCGCGCCTACGGGTGAAGCCGAAGCGCTGCTCGCCTCCCCCGGGATCGCCCTGCCCTTCCCGTCGATGGTCGTCACGGCCCGCAACCGCATCGCTGCGCCGGACGAGATGCAGCAGCTGGTCGATGGCTGGGGCAGCCGGTTGATGATCGCCGAACGCCAGCGCACGCCTGGCGCGTGGCAAGCGGCGCAGCGACTGCTGTCGCGCATGACCGCAGCGGTCGTCGCCCGCGACATCGATCGGGGCATGGCGCTGCGCGGCGAATAGAGCCTACAGCCCCTCGCCCCCCACCCAATGCGCGTTCGACAGCCGCCGCGCGACGTCCCAGGTCTGGCGGCGGATATCGGGCACCGCAACGATCTCCCAGAACGCCCCGCGCGTCATCGGGCCGAGCGCGAACAGGCGCGGATTGGCGCAGCCATCGGCGCCGATCACCTCGCCCGCGCCGTTGACGTCGATCCCCAGATGCGCCGCATCGGGCCGGATCGCGCCGCTATCGCGTAACGCCACCAGCAGCGGGTCGGTCGTGCGCCCCAGATCGCCCAGAGGACCTGTGCAATTGACCACACGGCGCACCGGCATGATCTGCGCCACACCCGCCCCGCGCGGGCGCCAGTGCAGCGTCACCGCGCCGCCGCCAGCCTCGAACCCCAAGGTCTTGCCCGCGATAACCTCAAGCTGCCCCCGCGCCACCATTGCATCGAGCCGGTCAGCCACCTGCGGGGCGAGCCGGTGGCGATGTACGTCCCACCACGGGCGCAGATGCCGCAGGAACCGCGCGCGCTCCGCCGCGCTCGCATTCGCCCACATCGGCTGGGTGAAGGGCCGCAGCTCGTCTACCGCGTTGCGCCAGCCAATCTCCGCCGCCCGCGCGCGAACGCGGCGCACCAGTGCCGATGCGACCGTTGCGGGCCGCTCGTCGATCCGCTCCCACGCCGCGCCGCCGCTCTCATGCCGCCGGGGCAGTAACCCGCGCCGCGACAGCGCGACGATCCGCCCGCCAAAGCCGCGCGCCTCCAGCATCAGTGCGACGTCGATCATCGTCAGCCCGGTGCCGATCACCAACACCGTGTCGGAATCATTCAAGCCGTCCCCGACATCGCCCGCCCAAGGATCGCCCTTGTAGAGATCATCCGGCAACACCGCAGGATCGAGCCCCGGCGGATCGTGCGGCGGCAGATTCCCGACCGCCAACACCGCCGCATCCGCGCCGATTGCCGTCCCGTCCGCCATTGCCAGCGATACACCGTCCGCCCGCTGCTCCAGCCCGGTCACCGCCCCGCGTACGACGCTCAGCCGCCCCGCACTCCCGGCAACCGCGGCGTCGAGCAGTTCGCGCAGATAGGCGCCATAGGTCACCCGCGCCGCAAAGGCGTTGCCCGCATCCGCCACCCCGCGCGCCGCCAGCCACTCCGCAAAATGGCCCGGCTGGTCGGGAAAGGCGCTCATATTGCTCGCCCGAACGTTGAGCACATGGCTGGGGTGCGCAGCGCCATAAGCGAGGCCAAGGCCCGGCGTCGCCGCGCGCTCGATCAGCGTCGCGCGCGGTCCCTTGTGGCGCAGCAGGTTGATCGCCTGCAGCGTCCCCGAAAACCCCGCGCCGATGATCGCAACATGGTCGATCCGCATCCCGATCAGATCTCGTAGTCGAGTTGCCAGTCGGGCGTCGTAAAGGCGGGCGGCTGCTCGGCAAAGGCCGGCTGGCGCGCCTTCATCGTCGCGTAGAGCGACTTCACCGTATCGCTCGCCGTCCGCACGAACAGCATCGGCACAACCGCGTGGATAATGCACGCCAGCCCGCCCGCGACCATCCGCACCCCGAACCCGGCGGCCGTCGCGAAATGCTCGCCATAGCTTTCGCCGACATCGCGGGGATGGTCCAGAAACACGCGCTTGAACATCGTCGTCTCCGTGCATGCCGCTAGCCGCGCGGCGTGAAATCCTCGACCAGCTGGTAATGCTCGCCCGGAAAGATCTGGCGCGCGAACGTCACCGGCGCCTTGCCGCGCCACGTCCAGCGCTCGACCTGCAGGCACGGTGCGCCTTCGGTCAGCTTCAGCCGCCCCGCCGCCTCGGCGCTCGCCCCCACGGCTGCGATCCGGTGCCGCGCATCGGTCCACGGGATGTTGGCAAGCAGCCAGCTGCCCGGCGCAGTCGCCGAAAAATCCGCGTCCGCCGCGCCGGGGGCTGCGGCAAGGTCCAGCCAGCGTTCCTCCCACCCGAACGGGGCGCGCCCGGCATGATGCACCCCGGTCAGCACCAGCCACCCGCTGCCCGATCCGCGCACCGGAAAGCCGGCGGGCGCGCGGCGGTGCAAATTCACTGTCAGCAATTCCCAGCGATACACCTCGCCGCGATCGGCGATCAGCGCGGCGATGTCCGGCACGCCCACCACCGGGGTGCGGATCGCGGGCGGCGCGACAAAGCTGCCCGCGCGCCGCTTGCGCTCGATCAGCCCCTCGCTGGCGAGCCGGCTCAGCGCCTTGTTCGCGGTCGCGCGGGCGCAGCGATACGCCTCCATCAACTCATATTCGGTCGGAACCCGCGTCCCCGGGCCCCATTCGCCCGAGCGGATACGCCCCTCGATCTCGCCGCGAATGCGCGCCTCGATGCTCATGCCAGCAGGCTCCGCAGGGCGACGCGATAGCGTGCTTCGATCGCGTCGCGCTGCCGGTGCCGCCCGCCCGCGACTTGCTTGACGCCACCGCGCCACACGCAATCGATGGGACGGCGGCTGGCAAAGATCCAGCTGTCGATCAGTGCGTCGCCGCTCCGCCCCTCGAACACAGGATCGCTGCGGTCGAGCGAGACGATGTCGGCAGGGCGACCCGCGGCCAGGCCGGTCACGACGCCCAGCGACTGCCCACCGCCCCGCACCGCCGCCTCGAACAGCCGCGCCCCCGTCGAGGACCGCTCAGCGCTCGCCAGCTGGTTGCGTCCGCGCAATGTCAGCCGCTGGCCATATTCGAGCACCCGCAACTCCTCCGCCGCATCGATCCGCACGTTCGAATCGCTCCCCACCCCGATCGTGCCGCCGCTATCGAGAAATGCGCCCGCGGGAAACAGCCCGTCGCCCAGATTGGCCTCGGTCACCGGACACAGCCCCGCCACCGCCCTGCGCGCCACGATGTCGGCAACCTCACCCGCATCGACATGCGTCGCATGCACCAACGTCCAGCGCGTATCGACCGGCACTGCGTCGAGCAGCCAGCGCACCGGCGGCCGCCCGCTCCATGCGATGCAATCCTCCACTTCCTTCACCTGCTCGGCGATATGGATATGCACCGGCGCGTCCTTCGCGATCGGCAGCAGCGCGCCTAGCTCATCCGGCGTCACTGCGCGCAGGCTGTGCGGCGCAATCCCGATCACACCATCGGGCTGCAGGATCGCTCCAGCGCGCGCCACCAGTTCGGCAAATCCATCCACGTCATGGATAAACCGCGCCTGCGCCGCGCCCGGAGCCTGCCCGCCAAACCCGCCATGTGCGTAGAACACCGGCAGCAGCGTCAGTCCGATTCCGGCCATCTCTGCCGCCGCAGCAATCCGCCCGCTCATCTCGGCAACATCGGCGTAGCGCGACCCATCGGGCGCGTGGTGGAGATAGTGAAACTCCCCGACCCGCGTGAACCCGCTCTCCAGCATCTCGGCATAAGCGAGCGCGGCAATCGCCTCGCACTGCTCCGGCCCGATCCGCGCCACGAAGCGGTACATCAGCTCGCGCCACGACCAGAAATCATCGTCCGACGCGCCGCGCACCTCAGTCAGCCCAGCCATCGCCCGCTGAAACGCATGGCTGTGCACGTTCGGCAGCCCCGGTAGCGCCGCAAAATGCCGCTCATCCGCCGGATCAGGATCGACCCCGACCTCGACCCGCTCGATCCGCCCACCCGCCAGCGTCAGCCGGACGCGATCGGTCCAGCCATGATCCAGCAACGCAGTTTCGAACCAGAGCGCCATGCGAATATGTCTAGACATAATGGCCGCGCTGTCCAACACTAAACGCATGTCGATTCCTGCGGACAAACTCTGGCGCAACGCCCGACTCGCGACGATGACCGGCGACGATCTGGGCGTGATCGAGCATGGCGCAGTCGCGGCAACCGGCGACACCATCAGCTATGTCGGTCCCGACGCCGAAGCCCCGGATGCGGCAGAGATCATCGACTGCGACGACCGCTGGATCACCCCTGGGCTGATCGACTGCCACACCCACCTCATCCACGCCGGCAACCGCGCCAAGGAGTTCGAGGCGCGCCTCACCGGCGCAAGCTATGAGGAAATCGCCCGCGCCGGCGGCGGAATCCTCTCCACCGTCAAGGCAACCCGCGCCGCCAGCGAGGACGAGCTAGTCGCCACCGCCCTCCCCCGCCTCGACCAACTCATCGGCGAAGGCGTCACCACGGTCGAAATCAAGTCCGGCTACGGCCTCACCCTCGACGACGAACTCAAAATGCTGCGCGCAGCCCGCCGCCTCGGCGAGCTCCGCAACGCCCGCGTCCGCACCACCCTGCTCGCCGCCCATGCGGTGCCACCTGAGTACAAGGGCGATCCGGACGGCTATGTCGATCTGGTCTGCGACGAGATCATCCCCGCCGCGATCGGCCTCGCCGATGCCGTGGACGCCTTCTGCGAAGGCATCGGCTTCACCCCGGAGCAGACCGACCGCGTCCTCACCGCCGCGACCGCCCACGGCCTGCCGGTCAAGCTCCACGCCGAACAGCTCTCCAACCTCAACGGCGCCGCTCTCGCCGCTCGTCACGGCGCGCTCTCCGCCGACCATCTCGAACATCTCGACGCCGTCGGCATCGCCGCGATGGCCACCAGCGGCACCGTTGCCACACTCCTCCCCGGTGCCTTCTACTTCACTCGCGAAGAGCGCCGCCCACCCATTCAGGCCTTGCGCGACGCAGGCGTGCCGATCGCGCTCGCCACCGACTGCAACCCCGGCACCTCGCCAATGGCGTCGCTCCTGCTCGCGATGAACATGGGCGCGACCTTCTTCCGCCTGACCGTCGCCGAATGCCTGCGCGGCGTCACCGTCAACGCCGCCCGCGCCCTCGGCATCGACGGCGGCACGCTTCAACCCGGCCAACCCGCCGACCTCGCCATCTGGGACATCTCCGACCCCGCCGAGCTGGTCTACCGCATCGCCGCCAACCCCCTCCATGCACGAGTTTTCGCAGGTCAATGATTACCCCCGGCAACACCTCGCTCAGCATCTGGAACGCCATCTATCGCGGCGAGCCCGCCCCGCTCGACCCGTCCTGCCACGACAAGGTCGCCGCGAGCGCGCAGGCAGTGCAGGACATCCTCGCCCGGCACGAGCCGGTGTACGGCATCAACACCGGCTTCGGTAAGCTCGCGAGCGTCCGCATCGGCGACGAAGACCTCGAAACGCTCCAGCGCAACATCGTGCTCAGCCACGCCGCCGGCGTCGGCGACCCGATGCCCGCTCCCGTCGTCCGCCTGATGATCGGCCTCAAGCTCGCCAGCCTCGCGCAGGGCCATAGCGGCGTGAAGCCCGAAACGATTGCGATGCTTCAGGACATGCTCGACCGCGGCATCACGCCGATCATCCCGTCACAGGGGTCGGTCGGCGCCAGCGGTGATCTCGCCCCGCTCGCGCACCTCGCCGCCGCGATGATGGGCGTGGGAGAGGTCGAAATGGGCCACCGCCGCATGCCCGCGCGCACCATGCTCGGCGGCCTGACGCTCGGCCCCAAGGAAGGGCTCGCCCTGCTCAACGGCACCCAGTTCAGCACCGCCTACGCCCTCGCCGCCCTGTTCGAGACCGAAAAACTGTTTCGCGCCGCGCTCGTCACCGGCGCGCTCTCGACCGAAGCCGCCAAGGGCTCCGATACCCCGTTCGACCCACGCATCCATCAGGTGCGCGGCCATCGCGGCCAGATCGAGGTCGCACAGACGCTCGCCGGGCTGATGGACGGCTCCGCGATCCGCGCCTCCCACCGCGAGGGCGATGAGCGCGTGCAGGACCCCTATTGCCTGCGCTGCCAGCCCCAGGTGATGGGTGCCTGCCTCGACCTGATCCGCCAGGCCGCAGCCACCCTCGCGATCGAGGCGAACGGCGTCACCGACAACCCGCTGATCTTCACCGACACCGGAGAAGCCCTGTCCGGCGGCAATTTCCACGCCGAACCCGTCGCCTTCGCCGCCGACATGCTGGCGCTGGCAATCTGCGAAATCGGCAGCCTCGCCGAGCGCCGCATCGCGATGCTGGTCGACCCCGCGCTCTCCGGCCTCCCCGCCTTCCTCACCCCGCGCCCCGGCCTCAACTCCGGCTTCATGATCCCGCAAGTGACCGCCGCCGCCCTCGTCAGCGAGAACAAGCAGCGCGCCCACCCCGCCAGCGTCGATTCGATCCCGACCAGCGCGAACCAGGAGGATCATGTATCGATGGCCGGCCATGGTGCCCGCCGTCTGCTCGCCATGACCGCGAACCTCGCCCACATCCTCGGCATCGAATATCTCGCGGCGGCGCAAGGCTGCGACTTCCACGCCCCGCTCACCTCCAGCGCACCGCTCGAAGCCGCCCGCACCCTGCTGCGCGAGCAGGTGCCAACACTGGAAGACGACCGCCACTTCGCCCCCGACATGGCACTGGCGACCGCGCTGGTGACCAGCGGCGCGCTAGGCGAGGGACTGCAGGGGATCGCAGCATGATCGTCACCGCCCGCAACGACGGCCCGCTGATCGTCAGCATCCCGCATGCCGGCCTCGAAATCCCCGCCGACATCGCGCCCAGCCTCGTCTCGCTCAACCGCGCGCGTTATGACGCCGACCTCTACATCGACCAGCTCTACGCCTTCGCGTTTCAGCTCGGCGCGACGATCGTCCGCACCACGACCAGCCGCACGGTAATCGACGTCAACCGCGACCCCAGCGGGGCAACGCTCTACCCCGGCCAGTTCACCACCGGCCTCTGCCCCACCGAAACCTTCGACGGCGACCCGCTCTACCGCCCCGGAAAGCAACCCGACGAAACCGAAATCGCCCGCCGCCGCAGCGCCTATTTCGACCCCTATCACGCCGCCCTGCGCGCCGAGATCGACCGCCTCCGCGCCCAGCACCCCGCAATCGTCCTCTACGAAGCCCATTCGATCCGCAGCGTGGTGCCAAAGCTGTTCGACGGCCGCCTGCCCGAATTCAACATCGGCACCAACAGCGGCCAATCCTGCGCCCCCGAACTCGCCCAATCGATCGCCGCGATCTGCGCCGAACAACAGCGCAGCCATGTCATCGACGGCCGCTTCAAGGGCGGCTGGACCACCCGCCACTATGGCCAGCCCGACACCGGCGTCCACGCCATCCAGATGGAGCTGGCGATGCGCACCTATGTCAGCGAAGTCCCCGCCGCCAATTGGCCCCCGCGGTGGGACGACATCCACGCCGCGCAGGCGCACGCCACGCTCCGCCCGATCCTCACCGCCGCCATCGACTTCGCGAAAGACCAGGCATGACCACTCGCACCGACAATAGCCGCCGCATCAAGGCGCCCACCGGCACCATCCTCTCCGCCAAGAACTGGCAGGCCGAGGCGGCGCTCCGGATGCTGATGAACAATCTCGATCCCGATGTCGCCGAAGCGCCCGAGAGCCTGGTCGTCTATGGCGGGATCGGCCGCGCCGCGCGCAACTGGGAGGCGTACGACACGATCGTCGAAACGCTCCGCCGCCTTGACGCCGATCAGACCCTGCTGGTCCAGTCGGGCAAGCCGGTCGGCGTGTTCCGCACCCACGAAAACGCCCCGCGCGTCCTCATCGCCAACTCCAACCTCGTCCCCCATTGGGCGACCTGGGAGCATTTCCACGAACTCGACCGCAAGGGGCTGGCAATGTACGGCCAGATGACCGCCGGATCGTGGATCTATATCGGCACACAGGGCATCGTTCAGGGCACCTACGAAACCTTCGTCGAGGCCGGGCGCCAGCATTATGGCGGCGACCTGTCGGGCAAATGGATCCTCACCGCCGGTCTCGGCGGCATGGGCGGCGCACAGCCGCTCGCCGCGACGATGGCGGGCGCGTCGTGCCTCGCGATCGAATGCCAGCCGAGCCGGATCGAGATGCGCCTTCGCACCCGCTACCTCGATCGCGCTGCGAACAGCATCGATGAAGCACTTGAAATCATTCGCACGTCCGACAAACCCGTCTCGGTCGGCCTGCTCGGCAACGCTGCCGAAATCCTGCCCGAACTGGTCGCGCGCGGCATCCGCCCCGACATGGTCACCGACCAGACCAGCGCGCACGATCCGATCAACGGCTACCTCCCCGCCGGCTGGACGCTGGACGAGTGGTTCGCCAAGCGCGAAACCGCCCCGCACGAGGTCGAAGCCGCCGCCCGCGCCTCAATGGCCACCCATGTCCGCGCGATGCTCGCCTTCGAGGAAATGGGCGTCCCGACCTTCGACTATGGCAACAACATCCGTCAGGTCGCCAAGGACGCGGGCGTCGCCAACGCCTTCGCCTTTCCCGGCTTCGTCCCCGCCTATATCCGCCCGCTGTTCTGCCGCGGCATCGGCCCGTTCCGCTGGGCCGCGCTGTCGGGCAACCCCGAGGATATCTGGAAGACCGACGCCAAGGTGAAGGAACTGCTGCCCGGCAACCACCACCTCCACCACTGGCTCGACATGGCAAAGGAGCGGATCGCATTCCAGGGCCTGCCCGCGCGCATCTGCTGGGTGGGCCTCGGCGACCGTCACCGCCTCGCGCTCGCCTTCAACGAGATGGTCGCATCGGGCGAACTCGAAGCCCCCATCGTCATCGGCCGCGACCATCTCGACAGCGGTTCGGTCGCCAGCCCCAACCGCGAAACCGAAGCGATGATGGACGGCAGCGACGCAGTCTCCGACTGGCCCCTGCTCAACGCTCTGCTCAACACCGCCAGCGGCGCCACCTGGGTCTCGCTCCACCATGGCGGCGGCGTCGGCATGGGCTATTCGCAGCACAGCGGCATGGTCATCGTCGCCGACGGCACCCCCGAAGCGGCCAAGCGGCTGGAACGCGTGCTGTGGAACGACCCGGCCACCGGCGTCATGCGCCACGCCGACGCAGGCTATGAAATCGCCAAAACCTGCGCGGGTGAAATGGGCCTGGACCTGCCAGCGATCCTCTAACCCCCTCGTCGCCCAGGGCTTGACCCGGGGCCGGGCTCCTTCGCGGCGCGGAAGACAGCCCTGTCCCGGCTCAAGGCCGGGACGACGATCGAGACCAGAGCCTCGGGCGTCTAATCGGCATCTCCCAACAGCCGTTTGCCCTGAGCCTGTCGAAGGGCCGCAGTCTAACGCCAGTGAGCGCAGGAATGGTGCTTCGACAAGCTCAGCACGAACGGCGAGTGAGGCAGATTTCACGCGGGATGATCTAAACCCCCCGCCCCCGCCAGTTCGCGACATGCGCCCCGGCGAGCAACAAACTCCCCGCCACCGTCACGCCCGTTTCGACCGCAACCCACTCCTCGAACGCCAGCCCCGCGGCGAGCAGCACCAACCCCGCTGCGCCCACAAACAACGGCGTCAGCCCGCGATGCCGCCGCCAGCCCTCACCCAGCGCAACCGCGCTGACCGGGAGCGCGAACGCCAGCACGCCAAGGTGAAACCCCTCGCCCAGATCCAGCCGCGCGGCCAACGCGGGCAAGGCGGCGATCACGATCGGCAGCGCCAGACAGTGGATCAGGCACAGCGCCGAAGCCCCCACCGCCAGCCCATCGAACCAACTCACCAACCGCGCCCGCATCGCCTGCTCCTCTACACGGGCAGGCAAATGATACTTCATATCATCGATTGCAAGGGGCGGATTTGATCCCCCCTTGCAATGTTGGATTTCAAATGATCCACTCGGCTCCGGTGGCGCGAAGCCCCGCGCTCTTTGAACCCGCCGACTCGATCCCACCCGGCACCGCGCCCGCAACAGGGTGCACCGCCAAAACCGCCGATAGTGTAAAGCCAGTGTAAACTTCCGTCACCCGCCGGCCAGCGCGGGCGCCTCGGGCGGCAGCGCCGCGTTGCGCCAGCGCGCCACCGGCACTGTCGTGACCGCGCCGTCCGCCGCCTTCCGCCGCTGGATCAGCGTCGCCCCCTGCTGCACCGTGTCGCCGATCTTCGCGCGCACCCGCACCCAATAGGTGTTGGAACTGAACGCCGTCCCTGGCGGCTGGCTGACCTTCAGGTCCGACAGGTCGCGCAGCGTGATCTGCCCATTGCGCTTGCGGATCGCGACGATGCGCTCGGCCGCAACCGGATCGCCGATCAGAAAGGCCAACAACTCCTGATCCGCCGCATTCAGGTTGATCGTCGTCTTGCCGGGCAGCGCGGTCACCATCCGCTCCAGCCGCGCAATCGCCGCCGGGTCCGCACCGGGGATCAACCGGATCGGCCGTACATCGCTCACCGGCCCTTGCGTGCGGATATAGGCAATCGCCTCCACCGTCTGCTGCTCGTCCAGCCCGGCGATCCGCGCGAGCTTCTGGAACAGAATCACCGGCACCGCATCGCCGCTACGCAGCATGTTGACGTTGAACCGCCCCTCGGCATCGCTCACCGCCAGATCGAACGTGCCCCCGTCGATCGCTGCGCCATTGGCGCCGATCGACGCCCAGTCTTCGCCCGCATGGTCCACCTGCGGCGCGGCCAGCGCATCGCGCTGAAGCGCGGCAATCGCCGACAGCTCGCCCCCGCGCACGATCGCCGCCGCCCGCGCCGCCTCGCGACTGCGCAGCGCGCGGTCGAGCGCCAGTTCCTCGCGCCCGATCATCAGCAGCACCAGACCGCTGGCGATGGCGACGAACATCAGCACATTGACCAGGATCATGCCCTGCTCGTCATCGCGCCGGGTCATTGGGCGTCATCCTGCGGCCGAACCGGCAGCGCCACCACGCGACGCAACGTCCCCTGCGGCCCGCGCTCGCCCGCCAGCTGCATCTCGACCTGCACCGCGCGCGGCCAGTCGTCCTTGCGCTTCTCATTCGGTGGCCAGCGGTCGATCCAGTTTTGCCCGTCGAGAAAACGCCAGCGCACCCCGCTCACCCCGGTCAGCAACAGCTGCGGCTGTGGCGCCGCCCGCACCAATGCGCCCCCCGTCGTAGCGTAGCGCAACGGCACCGGCGGCCCGCCCATGCCAGCGGCGACACGCGTAAAGGCGACATTGCTCCCCCCACCGCTCATCGCGCCGCGCGTGATCTGGTCCAAGTCGCTCTGCAGCACGAACATCGTCCGCTGGATCGCCGCCGTCCGATCGAGCCGCCCCTCGGTCCGCTCCTGCGTCGTCATCACACTGTTGAGCAACGTGAGCCCCGCGACCGCGATCAGCGCGAACAGTCCCAGCGAGATGATGAGTTCGAGCAGGGTAAACCCCTCCTCGCCGGGCTCCGGTTTCACGCCCCCAGGCTCACCGCCACCGGCTCATAGCCCTGCGCACCCGCGACCAGGATCGCCAGCTCACGCGCCACGCTGCCATCACTGCGGAAGCGCGCGTTTCCGGCGACGCAGGCGTAATTCGTCTCGGCCAGCAACGCCGCCTCGTCGAGCGATCCCTTGGCCCGCAGCGTCTTGACCACCCCGCCCGCGTCATAGGCCAGCGCAGCCAGTGCCCCCGGCGTGCCGCCATGGCGCGATCGAAACTCGCCCGCGAACCGTCCAAACGCCGCGGGGTCGGGGCTGGCGATCCACGCACCGTCCAGAGTCTCCAACGCCGCTGGCCGGTGATCGAGCGCCTGCACTGTCCCGAGCAATTGCACCCCGGAGCCCTTCAGGTTGCGCGCCGCCGCCAGCACCGTCTCGCTGCTGCCCGGCAACAGCACTGCGTCGGGCGCATCCCCGGCCGCGGGCAACGGCTGCCCCTCGACCACGGTCAGCGACCGGACATCCAGCCCGACCTCACCCTGCATCTTGCCCGCCGCCAGCGCCGCCGCAACGCTCCACGGGGACCCGTCATCGACCACCACGACACTGCGCACGCCACGCGACCGGGCATAGCGCAGCACCGCGCTGGTCACCTGCGCCGGCGTAATCCCGAACACGAAACTGCCCGGCCCGCGCGCGACCGCGTTGTTGGTAAAGGCGATCACCGGCACTCGCCGCGCGACCTCCGCGCTCACCGCGTTCAGCTCCTCGGCGGTCACCGGCCCCAGCATCATCGCCGCCTTGGCCTTCAGCGCATTGCGCGCCGCCAGCGCCGCGCCTTCGGGCGTCCCGCCGGTATCATAAGCCGTGATTTCCGGCCCAGAATCAGCGAGCAACACTGCCTGCCGCATGCTAAGGCCCAGCGCGGCGCGCGGCCCCGAAAGCGGCAGCAGCAACGCCACCGGCCGCTTGTCACGCTTGACCTTGTCGGCCGCGAAGACAGAGGGACCAGCGACCAATGCCGACGGCAATACCAGCCCCGATCCCAGAGCGGTCAGTAGCGCACGGCGGCGAATCGGCAGCATTGTCACGGGCATCCTGGTCGGCTCGGCGGCGTCTTACCGTCTTCGTCGTGCTGGGCATAGCGGCTTATGCCCTCTCCATGGTCGCAACGATGCCCGCCAGCGTCGTGGTCAAGAACCGCCCATGGCGAACCGGTGTCGCCGGAACCGTGTGGAATGGCGAAGTCGGCGTCGCCGGCGGCAGCAAGTTCGAATGGCATTGGGCGCCGCTCCGCTCGCTTACCAGCCTAGGCTTCGCGGCGGACTGGACCGCGACCGGCCCCGACACCGACATGGGCGGTCGCGCGCTGGCCGGGTTCAGCAGCACCGTGCTCGACAAAGTCAGCGGCAGCGCGCACTCGACGATGCTCCAGGCGCTCCAGCCCAACCTACCCTTCACCTGCGACATGGTGATGCAGCTGGAGTTCGACCGGATCGCGATCGGCGGGTCCAGCCAGGCCATCGACGGCCGCCTGACCACCGACGCCGGCACCTGCACCCCCAAGGGCGGGGGCGCGAGCGTCCCGGTCCCCCCGCTGCTGCTGGTCTCCGAAAAGATCGGCACCACCACCCAGATCCGCCTCACCCCCCGCACCCAGCCGCGCCAGATCCTGATGACCGCGACGCTCAGCGAGAATGGCCAGCTGACGATCCGCATGACCCCCGAGGGTGCGCGCATCCTGCCCTTCGCCGGCCTGCCCGCCGGCGCGAGCATCGCGGGGGAGCTGTAAATTGGGTGGGCGCGCGCCGCGTTCCGTGACCTTGCTCAGAACAGCTTCCAGCATGGGGGTCATCATTGCCAGTCGGCGTGATTTGATCACCAGATCCCAAAGCGGTTCGAACTTCTTCCAACCGGCGGAATAGAAGAAGTGCTTGGTACGGTGCTTTGCGGCATCGTGCGACAGAGCGCCGCGCGCGATGTTCGACCAGCTATAGAAGTCCCGATACGCCCGGTCATAACCTGATTTGAGCTGCGCCGGGGTTAGTTTGCGCGGCTCAAATACAACATGTCGCGTGTCGTACCGGTCCCAATCATGGCTCGTGATCCGTCCCTCGCTGGCGAGTTGCTGATATAGCCGCGTCCCGGGATAGGGTGTCTGAATGTGGAACGTGGCGGTCGTCACGCCGTGCCTCACCGCCCAGTCCACCGTGCGGTCGAACACGTGCTCGTCGTCGTCATCCATACCGAACACGAACGACCCGTTGATCATCACGCCCAGATCGCTCAACCGGCGCGTCACCTCGGCATAATCGCGCGCCAGGTTCTGCTTCTTGTTGCTGGCCGCCAGGTTGTTTGGGCTGAACGTTTCGAACCCGACGAACAGGCTGCGAAGCCCGGCCTCCGCCGCGCGCTCGATGAGGTCGCCCCGCAGCACACTATCGACCGTCGCCGCGCCTTGAAACAAGCGCCCCATCCCCCGCATTCCATCGAACAGTGCGGCGGCGAAGCGCCGGTCGCCGAGCAAATGATCGTCGAGGAAATAGAGATGTCGACCCGGCAAGCGCTCAATCTCAGCCAGCGCGACATGAACGCCGCGTGCACGGTACAGATCGGCAAGCGCATAGGCGCGATACGCATTGGTGATGTAGACCTGAATCACGACCAGATCGGGCGCATCGTCAGTACGCAGCGGCTCGACATGGTCGTCGATCAGCTCGACCTCGTCGTCCGGGTCCAGGAACGCCGCCAGCGTGGCGAGCCCGAGCGGGGGAAACAGCGAATATTTGATCGGTCGCCAGAACGGACTCTTCGCCTCGATCAAAGCCGGCAGGATCATCTTCACCTTCATCGCAAACTCCTGTGTCAGAGCGCGATGCCTGTCAGCCCGTCTGCGGACCGTCATGAGCGGAAGATGAGGCTTTACTGACGTTCCCTACAACGTCACCAGATCATTCAGATTGATGATCGGCAGCAGGATCGCCAGCACCATCATCAGCACCATCCCGCCCATCAACAGCAACACCATCGGCTCGACCAGCGCGACCAGCGCGCTCGTCACCGCATCCAGCTCGCGGTCCAGTTCATCGGCGGCGCGCGACAGCGCCGGGCCGAGCTTCCCCGACGCCTCGCCCGACGCGACGATCGCGGTCAGCATCAGCGGGAACACCCCTGCCTCGGCCATCGCCGCGCGCAGGCTGATGCCTTCGCGCACCCGCGCCGCGACGTGCATCGCCCGCGCCCGCACCCACAGGTTGGGCGTCACCGCCGCCGCCGCGTGCAGCGCATCGACCAGCGGCACCGCGCTCTCGACCAGCGTCGCGAGGCTTCCCGCAAAGCGCGCGGCATTGTGCTGCCGGGAAAAGCGCTTGAACGGCCAACGCTCGGTAAAGCCGCGATGCACCTTGAGCTTGTTCGCCGGGATCGCCGCCCAGCGATTGAACACGAAATAAGCCGCCAAACCCGCAATGAGCAAATACAGCCCCCAGGCCTGCAAAAACCCCGACACCGCGATCAGGATGCGCGTCAGCAGCGGCAGATCGGTCCCGCGCGACACGAACACATTGACGATGTCGGGGATGACATAGACCAGCAGCAGCACGATGACGCCCAGCGACACCGTCGCCAGCAACCCCGGATAGAGCAGCGCGAGCTGCAGTTTCTGCGCATTGGCCTGCCGGTTCTCGACGAAATGGGCGAGGTGGCCGAGCACATCGGTGAGTTTCCCCGACGCCTCCCCCGCCGCAACCGATGCGCGGTAGAATTCGGGAAAGGTCTTGGGATGCGTCGCCAGCGCGCTGGCAAAGCTGCGCCCGTCGAGGATCGCGCCGCGCACCTCCATCAGTATGCCCGATACGCGCTGCGTCTCCGACTGGTTCGCCGCGAGCCGCAACGCCTCCTCGACCGGGATGTCCGAACCGACCAGCGTCGAAATCTGCCGCGTCGCCGTCGCCAGTTCGCGCGCGCTCATCCCCGATCGGCCCAGCTTGGGCAGCTGGATCGACCCGATCGACCGCCGCTCGCCCGCCGCTTCGACCGCGAGTGGCAACAGCCCCTGATCGCGCAGCATCGCTCGCGCGGCAGCAGCGCTGGACGCTTCGACCACACCCTTTTTCTGCGCGCCCGACCGATCCGCGGCGCGATAGGTGAACGCGGGCATGTTAGACCCAGCCCCCAGCCGTCACCCCGGCGAAAGCCGGGGCCCATCTCCCGGCATATCGGCAATCCAGGCGGTCGTATTTCGCGGAGCGTCCAGGAGATGGGCCCCCGCTTTCGCGGGGGTGACGGATACTGGTCACGCCTCTTCCCTCACCACGCGCGCCACTTCCTCGACCGTCGTCACCCCGGCGCGCACCTTGTCAACGCCGTCATCAAGCAGCGACGGATTGTCCCGCCGCGCATGCGCATCGAGCTCGGCTTCGGACGCGCCGTCATGGATCATCGCCTGGAACTTCTCGTCCACCGCAACGACCTCGTACAGCCCCGCACGCCCGCGATAGCCGTCGCCATGGCAGTCATCGCACCCGACCGCGCGCCACACTTTCTTGCCCGGCTTGATCGCGCCGCCCAGCAACGCCGAGTCCGCGTCGCTTGCCACGTCCTGCCGCCGACAGCTGGGGCACAGCCGCCGCACCAGCCGCTGCGCCGCCACACCGACCAGCATCGGCGCGAGCAGATAACGCTCGACCCCCATGTCGATCAGCCGCGTCACCGATCCGACCGCGCTGTTGGTGTGCAGCGTCGACAGCACGAAATGCCCGGTCATCGCCGATCGCACCGCGACCTCCGCCGTCTCCTGATCGCGGATTTCGCCGACCATGATGACGTCCGGATCCTGCCGCAAAATTGCGCGCAGCCCACGCGCGAACGTCATGCCGGTACGCGCATTCACCTGCGTCTGCGCAACCCCGGCCAGTTCATATTCGATGGGATCTTCCACCGTCATGATGTTGCGCTTGCGATCGTTCAGCCGGTGCAGCGCGGCATAGAGGCTGGTCGTCTTGCCCGAACCCGTAGGCCCGGTGACCAGCAACATCCCGTGCGGTCGCTCAAGCAGCCGAGCGAACACATCGCGGTCACGCTGGCTCATCCCCAGCGCCTCCATGTCGAGGCTGAGCGAGCCCTTTTCCAGCAAGCGCATCACCACCCGCTCGCCATGCTGGGTCGGGATGGTCGATACGCGGGCATCGACGTCATGGCCGCCGATGCGCAGCGTCACGCGCCCGTCCTGGGGCACGCGCTTCTCGGCAATGTCGAGCTTGGCCATCACCTTGATCCGGCTGACCAGCAGCGGCGCGAGTTCGCGGCGCGGTTCCAGCTTGTCGCGCAGCACGCCGTCGATACGGAAGCGGACGACGACGCGCTTCTCCTGCGTCTCGACATGCACGTCCGACGCGCCTTCCTTCACCGCTTCGAGCAGCAGCGCGTTGATCAGGCGGATGACCGGCGAATCGTCGCGTGAGTCGAGCAGGTCGTCGACGGCCGCCGCACTGTCGGCCAGCGCGGCCAGGTCCATCCCGCCCAGGTCAAACTCCGCCGCCGCCCCGGCGCTGCCCGAATAGCTCGCTGCCAGCGCTTGATCGAACTCCGCTGCGGCAACCGCGACGAACTGCGCGCCGGGCGCGACGCGCTGCACTTCCAGTAGCGCGTCGAGCGCCGCATCGGGCCGGTGCACGCACTCAACCCCGCCCGCGCCGATCCGCAGCACGACGCCATGGTTGCGCGCATAGCTATAGGGCAGGCTCGGCAAATCCATCGTCACCGCATTCACTGGCCGAACTCCACGCTCGCGCTCACCCGACCCGGCGCGCTCCCCTTGATCAGCTCCACCCGGCGCGCGCGCAGCACCGTCGTGCGCTCGACCGCAGCAATCCAGCCGATCACGGCTTCATAGCTCGCCTCAGCGACCTGCCCGGTCGCGCCAGCGCCGCCGGGGGCCAACGTCACGCTCAGCCCGGCCGCACTCGCCGCCGCCTGCGCTGCCTCGACTGGCGGCCCGTCGCTCAGCTTCGGCTGGGTGCCCGGTGCGACCAGCGTTCCCGCCGCGCGCACCCGCGCCGCGAGCGTCTCATGGCTCCGAATATCGGCGATCGCATCGGCCCGCGCACCTTGCAGCGGCTTCACAATGCCAAACACCAGCACCAGTCCGCCCAGGATCACCCCGAGCGCGCCCACCAACACCCGCTCTCGCGGGCTCAGCCCACTCCACCACAGCTGGAACCGCAGCACCGCCGCGTCGATGGTCGGTGAACGTTCGATCTTCATACCGTCACCGTCACGCGAATGGCGCCATCCGCCCCTGCCCCAATTTGCGCCGGGACCGCAGCCGCGCGGAATGCGGCCCGGACCCGGTCAGGCAAATCGGGCGGCCCGGGATCGAGTTCGAGCACCAGCGCATTGCCCTCAAAGCGCATCGTCCGCGCGGTCACCACGCTCGACAGCGGCGCCAGCGCGCGCGACGCTGCCGTCACCGCTGGAACGAACCGGCCCGGCGGCGGACCCGATACCGGCAGCATCCCGACCACCGCCGCCTCCAGATCCCCCGACAGATTCGCCCCCGGCGCTGCCTGCGCAACCGCCGACCGCACATCCTCGGCGCGGCGTTCGGCAATCACCCGCAGCATCACCACATCCGCAGCCGCGATCACGACATGCGCCGCGATTCCCGCTGCCGCGATCCAAGCCAGCCGCTTTTTCCAGCTGCTCCCGCCCGCACCGCGCCGGGCATAGACACCTTGCCGCAGGTCGATCGCCGGGGTCGCCAGCCGCTCGGCCAGCCCGTCACCGCCACCGGTCCACGGCGTTTGCGGCAACTCGCCGATCGCAGTCTGTCCGATATTCCAGATGCGGGGCCGCCCTGCCCGTTCCCATGCCGGCACGACCAACGCGGCGGGCAGCGCAAATCCGGTCCCGTCGCCGCTGCGCACCAGCACCCGGCCGTCGCGCGCCTCGGCAACCCATTCTCCGGCCTCCGGCGTCGGCAGCGTCAGCGCGTCCGGCACCATCGCTGCATGCCCCAGCCCGCCCAGCTCGGCCGCCTCGACCCAGCTCGCCATCTGCGTGTGCCGCACGACCGCCACAAGATAGGTCCGTGGCGCGATCTCCGCCCCCAGCGCAATATGTACCGATTCGATCGGATCGGCGATCCGGTCCTCGATCGCAAAGGGCAGCGCCTCGATCCGCTTCGCGCGGTTCGCCAGCGGCAGCTCGACGCGGAGCAGCGACACCGATTCGCTCGGGACAAGGATGGTTGCAGGGCCATCAGGCTCGGCTATGATCGCCCGACCGCCCGCCAGCGTCCACACGCCGGTGACGCGGGGCTCCGGGACGCTCGAATTGACTTTGCCGGTCATGCTCTCGGGTGCTCCGGCTGTAACATGGCTTTCACGATGGGAACGCATGGGGCCGCGATGCGCATAGTTTTGAAACAGTTCGATGACACCGTGGCAGTCGATGCCGCGAAGAGCAAGCGTCCGGCGGTTCCGCACGGCGAAGCGGGCCTTACCCTGTTGGAGATGATCGTCGTCCTCGTCATCATCGCGATCGTCGCCGGGCTGGTGACGATGAACGTTGTCGGCCGCCCCGATCAGGCGCGGGTGACCACGACCAAGACTAACCTCGTCACCCTGTCCAGCGCGCTCACCACCTATCGCCTCGACAATGGCCAATATCCGACGACCGAGCAGGGGCTGAAGGCGCTGGTCGAAAAGCCGACCACCCCGCCGCTCCCCGCTGCATGGCCCGATGGCGGCTATGTGAAGTCCGCTCCGGTCGACGCCTGGGGCAATCCCTATAGCTATGTCTCGACCGGCAGCAGCTTCGAGCTCAAATCGCTCGGCCGCGACGGCAAGCCCGGCGGCACCGATCTCGATGCCGACCTCGATTCGCGCGACGCGGCCCAGACGCCCGCCAAGGGCGGATAAGGCCCGTGCGGGGGGCGACCATCCGCAGCGGTGAGCGCGGCATGACGCTCATCGAAATGCTGATCGTGCTCGTCATCATCGGCGTCGCGGCGGGCGGAGTCGCGCTCGGCATCGGTTCGGCCACCCGCGCCCCCTCGGTCGAGACCGAGGCGCGTCGCCTCGCCTTGCGTCTGCAGGCTGCCGCCGACGATGCGATGATCGGCGACCGCATCATCGCCTTCACGGTTGAAAAAGACGGCTATGGCTTTGCCGCAGTCGGCCGCGACGGGTCGATGGCCCCGCTATCCGATGGCCTCGCCTTCCACCGCCTGCCCGGCGGCATTGCGGTCGAACTCGATGTAACCCCGCCCGTCATGATGGGCGTCGATGGCGCGGGTAAGCCACTCAATGCGACGATCAGCAATGGCGAGCAGGTCTGGGTCGTGCGCTATGACGGCATGACCGCCACCGCCAGCCGAGCCGAAGCCTCGTGAAGGACGAAGACGGCTTCTCGCTGATCGAGGCGCTGGTCGCGCTCGCGGTGCTCGCCATCGCCACCGTCGGCCTGGTCCGCGCGGTCGAAAGCCATGTCGACTCCACCCGCGGCCTCGAACGCCGCGCCGCCGCGATGTGGGTCGCCGAAAATCGCCTCGCCGAACTCCAGCTGTCCGACCCCGCCGCGACGCAGCAGCAGGTCGAACTGCTCGGCCAGCAATGGGAGGTCGACGTCGCCCGCACCCGCACCGAAGACCCCGCGATCGACAAGGTGCGCATTCAGGTGATCCCGGCGGGCGAGCGTTCGCCGCTTGCATCGCTCGACGGCTTCGTGGAGGGCGCACGGACATGATCCGCTTCCCCGACCTCTCGCCGCGTCAGGCCCGCACGACGCTCGATCTCGTCACCGGCGCTGTGGTCGTCTCGGTCGCTATCGCGCTTGCGGGCCTCACCTGGCGCATCGCCGGCCATGCCAGCACCGGCGCGGTCACCATTCCCTCAGGGGCGCGCCCCGTCGCGGTCACCGCCGACATCACCCCGGCCCTCGCCTTCGCCCCGTTCGGCAAGGGCGCGGCGACCGACGCGAGCCAGGCGACCGCATTGCCGCTCAAGCTCAAGGGCGTGTTTGCCGCCAGCCCAGCCGCCCTCTCGGTCGCCTATATCGAGGTGAGCGGGGAGCCCGCGAAGCCCTTCCGCATCGGCGAAGCCCCCGGCGGCGGCACGATCGAGGGCATCCTGCGCGACCGCGTGATCCTGCGCGTCGCGGGCCGGATCGAGTATCTCGCCTTTCCCGATCCCGCACTGACCACGGAACAGCAGCAAAAGGCGCCTACGGCTGCACCGTCGCAGCCTGCGCCTCCAGCGCCCACCGCGCCGCCCCCCAGCGCCGCTGCCGCCGCCCTTTCGGCCATGACCCCCGCTCCCGGCGGCGGGATGCAGGTGGGCGCCAACGCCCCACCCGGCCTTCAGACCGGCGACGTCATCACCTCGATCGGCGGCACCCCGCTCACCAGCCCAGCCAGTGCAGCGTCCGCCTTTGCCGCCGCGCAGGGCCGCGGTTCCGTCCAAGTCCAGATCACCCGCGATGGAAAGCCCGTGACGCTGACCATCCCGACCCGCTAGGTAAACGACCGTGCCGCACATGATCCGAAAGACCGCTCTCATCTTCGCGCTCGCCGCCATGACCGCTCAGCCGGTGCTGGCGGCGCAGACCGACAGCGCGGACATCGTCGTCAATATGCGCGGGGTCGAGATCGCGGATGTCGCCGACCAGATTTCGCGCCTCACCGGCCGCACCCTGATCCTCGACCCGGCGGTCAAGGGCAGCGTCACCGTCACCTCCGCCACCCCGCTGACCTCGTCCGGCGTGTGGGAGCTGTTCCTGTCGGTCCTGCGCGCCAATGGCTTTGCCGCAGTCCGCTCGGGCCGCGCGTGGCGGATCGTGCCCGCCAGCAATGCGGTGCGCGATGGCGGCGTGTCCTCGCGCTCGGCATCAGGGCAGGAACTGGTCACGCGGATGATCCGCCTGTCCAACGTGCCCTCCGCCGAAGCCGCACGCGTCGTCCGCCCGCTGGTTGCCAGCTTCGGCAGCGTCGAACCGCTCGCCCAGCCCAATGCCGTCGTCGTCACCGACTATGCCGACAATGTCCGCCGGGTGGAGGCGATCCTGCGCTCGCTCGACGGCAATGGCAGCGGCATGACCTTCGCCACCATCACGCTGCGCAACGGCAGCGCGCCGGAAGTGGCGCAGGCGCTTCAGACCGTCCTCGGCGATGCGGCGTCCGGCGGCGCGCGCGTCGCGGCTGATGCGCGTAGCAACACCATCATCGTGCGCGGATCGCCTGCTGCCGTCGCCGATGCCCGCCGCATGGCCGCCTCGCTCGATGCCCCCGGCGGCGCGACGCCGATGACCCGCGTCTTCCGCCTGAACTATGCCGACGCCGAATCGGTGACGGAGGTGCTGCGCGGCATCCTGGGTCAGGAAGCGACCACCACCAACCCGGTCGCGCGCAGCCTGTCTGGGTCGCGCAGCAGCCCGCGCAGCCCGACCGGTGTACTGGGCGGCCTCATCGCGTCGGGCGGCACCAGCCCGGCCCAAACCGCGGCCGCTGCAGCGAGCGCCGCTGCGACTGCGCAACAGGCGCAGCTTGGCCAGCAGCAGGAGGCGACGCCGCAAGGCTTCTCGACCCCCGAAATCACCGTCCAGCCCTCGCCGGACATCAACGCCGTCGTGGTACGCGGCACGCCCAGCGCGATCGCCGCGATCGAAGGGCTAATCACCGATCTCGACGTCCGCCGCCCGCAGGTGTTGATCGAGGCCGCAATCGCCGAAATCACCGGCGAAGAAGCCGAAGCGCTTGCCGTCCAGCTCGGCACCAGCGGCGCGACGCTCAGCCAGGTCGAGGGTGCAGCAACCTCCTTCTCCACTGCAGGCCCCTCGCTCGGCGCAATTCTCGACGCGCTGGACGTGCCGATCGCCGGCGCGCTCGGTCCGGGCCTGACCGCGAACCTCGCGATCGGGGACAATTTCTCGATCCTCGTCCAGGCGCTCGGGACCTCGTCCAAGTCCAACCTGCTGTCGACGCCGCAGATCACCACGCTCGACAACAAGGTCGGCGAGTTCATCGTGGCGCAGGAAGTGCCGTTCGTGACCGGATCGATCCTGACCGATTCCAGCACGGTGAACCCCTATACCACGATCGAGCGCAAGGACGTCGGCATCACGCTGAAAGTGCTGCCCCGCATCAACGCCGGCGACACCATCCGGCTGGAGGTGGTGCAGGAGGCATCGTCGATCGCCGCGACCCAGCTCACGCAGGCGACCGACCTCATCACCAATCGTCGCGCGATCAACACCACCGTGCTCGCCGACAACGGCCAGACGATCGTGCTCGGTGGTCTGACCTCCGACGATTATGGCCAGGTCAAGAGTCAGGTGCCGATCCTGGGCGACATCCCGATTATCGGTGAGCTGTTCAAGAGCCGCCGCGAGAGCCGCCAGAAGCGGACACTGTTCATCTTCCTCAAGCCGACGATCCTGCGCAATGGTGATGATGCGGCGGCGATCGCCAAGGCCAAATATGCCCGGCTTCGCGCTGAGGAGCTCGACCTTAATTCGCCAAGCAACCTGCTGCTCAAGCCGCTGCAGCCGCGCCTGACGCTGGAGATCGACGGGATCTACTGATCGCGCGGCGACGGCCAACATCTGTCAGATTTCGTTAGTTGCAGGATCTGCTTGTAAAATCATGAACTATCCGCGCATCTATGGTGCAGGATGGTGGGGACTGTGGCATGCGTTTGTTGATTTCTGGATTGCTGGCATCGCTTCTGCCCGGCGCAGCGTCGGCGCAAAACAGCTCGGCAACCGCCCCGAGCGACATCAAGACCCTGCTCGAGCGGGTCCGGGCGCCGATGTACACGTCGACCGGCGCGACCCTGCCCGGCAAGACGGCGACCTATTCGGTGTCCGGCGCCGGGTGCGCGAGCAAGATCGAGGTCAGTTTTCCGTCGCACGAGGTTGGCGGCACCGCGCACCCGGCACGGACCGACACACATAACATCGCCTGGGGCAAGGTTCAGTCGACCCGCCTGTCGAACAACGACACCTATGTCGTAATCGCCGCGCCGGATCAGCCGGCGGGAGGCCGTTTTCTTTACGGCGGCGCGGCTGCGGCCGCACTGAAGGCGGCCGTCGATCGCCTTGTCCGCGCTTGCGGGGGCCGGACGAGTGACCGAGTCGTCGCGGCTCCGCCCCCGCCGCCGTCACCGCCCCCACCG
>FWWL01001235.1_pt1 | contig 39327 bp, 40 predicted proteins | sample 2228331 | NCBI WGS metagenome assembly FWWL01 (sample SAMEA103939775, study PRJEB20133) | metagenome
TCTAGGGAGCCAAGCAAAGCCCTGTGTATCATGTAAGGTCTATTCCTTTGGTTGTCCGGTCCCACATACTCCATCTGGAAGCGCTCGGGCAGGTTAAAGTCAAACTGGACGGTGGAGCACTGCCATAGCCTTCCTATGGTGTCCTTTATCTTTACGTCTATCTTGGGTCCGTAAAAGGCACCACCTCCTTCGTCCACCTCATAATCAAGCCCAAGTTTTTCTATGGCTTTTCTCAAAGAACTCTGCGCCAACTCCCACTGCTCTTCAGAACCTATGGAGTCCTTGGGTCTTGTGGAAAGGTAAACCTTAAACTCCCTAAACCCAAAGTCCTTCAGCATGCTTATGGCAAACTCTAACGTCTCGTGTATTATGTCCTCCACCTGCTCGGGCGTGCATATTATGTGGGCATCGTCTTGGGTAAATCCCCTTACCCTCATAAGACCGTGAAGCACCCCCGACATCTCATACCTATAAACCGTTCCCAGCTCCGCAAGCTTTAGAGGGAGTTCTTTGTAGCTCCTTACCTTGCTCTTGTATATGGCTATGTGGAAGGGGCAGTTCATGGGCTTGACGTAGTATTCCTCCTCATCCACCACCATGGGAGGGAACATGTTCTCCCTGTAGCATGCTAAGTGTCCGCTACACTCCCAGAGCTTGCCCCTACCTATGTGGGGAGTATAAACCAACTGATATCCCCTCTTTAGGTGCTCTTCCTTCCAATAGTCTTCCAACACCTTACGGAAGATACCGCCCTTGGGAAGCCATATAACAAGCCCCGCCCCTATGTCCTCGTCTATCATAAAGAGCTCTAACTCCCTTCCCAGCCTTCTGTGGTCCCTCTTCTTGGCTTCTTCGTAAAACCTTAACCTCTCTTGGAGCTCTTCCTCGGTCCAAAAAGCCATGCCGTATATGCGCTGAAGCATGGGCTTGGAAGGGTCTCCCATCCAATAGGCACCCGCTATATGGGTAAGCTTGAAGGCACCCGCCATGCCGGTGGAGGGCAGGTGGGGTCCCCTGCAAAGGTCTATAAACTCTCCCTGCTCGTAGACCGAGATGACCTCGTCCTTCTCTATCCTGTTTATTATGTCTATCTTGTATCTTTCTTTAAGGCTCTCAAAGAGCTCTATTGCCTTTTCTCTGGGGAGCTCTTTTCTGATTATGGGGTAGTTCCTCTTTATTATCTCCCTCATCTTCTGCTCTATCCTGGGAAGGTCCTCTTCGGTAAGCCTTACACCCTCAACCTCCACGTCGTAGAAAAAGCCGTCTTCCGTGGTGGGTCCTATGCCTAAGTGAACCACCTTATCTCCGTAGAGCTCCTTGAGAGCTTGAGCCATGATGTGGGCTAAGGAGTGCCTTAGTATCTCAAGGCTCTCAGGGTCTTCTTTGTATATGGGTTTTACCTGAACAGACTGGTTTATGGGAGTTTGCAGGTCTATCACCTCTCCGTTTACCTTACCGCCTACAGCCCCCTCTATGTTAAGGAGCTTAAAAATCTCCCCCAAGGTTGAACCCTTGGGAACATCTATAACCCTATCACCTACGCTTACCTGTATGCTCTCCAACCCTATCATAAGGGTTAATTATAACCTCCTTGTGAAAGGACGCATGGTTTACCCACACCACATCTAATGCTATGGAGCTTTGGGAGAGCCCTCCAAACTTCATGGAACTGGAGCTTATTGAAAAGCTCTATGGAAGAAAGATGAGGTTGTTGATGGAAAATAACACCGTAGAAGTAAGGTGGAGCCGGGCAGGTCCTTTGTGTGCAGGGCGTGTCTGGGCTACTTTTCAACCCTTTATTCCCTTGAGGAGGTAAAACACGCCTTTGATAGAGAGAAATTCACCTTAGAAGGAGGTTAAGCCATGGACTTGGTTTCCTATTACTTTATGGAGGATGAGCTGAGGTTTCTTGAAGATGCTCTCAGGTGCCTTTTGATATCAACGAGGGCGGATGTGTGTGTCCTTTCGGACGAAGGCGGAAGGAAGGTGGCAGGTCTTTCATTCTTTGAAAGTCTGGAACCCCTCATAAGCAGGGTTGCGGTCATAAGCGCAGGACTCGTGGGCGGTCTGGAGCTACTGGACCAGCTCATAGGAAGCAGAAACTTCTTCGTCGTTTCTGTCCCGCATGCTGGTCGGTGGTCTCAAGGGAGGACACGGTATGTCCCAACTGCGGTTTTGACCTTGTAAGCAGTAGGGCAAGCTGACTTCATAGAAATTTCATAAACCCGTAGTAAACTTATAAGTATGAGATGGTTATTAGTCTTCTTAGGTGTTGTGTTGGGAATAGGCTTGTCCTTTTCAGCGCCCAAAGACAGGGACTCTGGACCTCCCGGTCTTAGGATAGCGTCTGAAAAAGCCTTGGAGAACGGTAAGAAACAGTTGAGGAAGGGACATTGCAAGCAAGCTATCCATGAGTTTACCAAGGCTGTGCAGAAGGACCCGAGGAACTTCCAAGCTCAGTATTGGCTTAGCGTGGCGGAGGGCATGTGTGGTTATCACTCTCAGGCTTGGGAGAGGCTCAAAGTGTGCAGGGAGCTATCCCCATCGGAAAAGTGGACTGCCCGCGTCCTTGTCACCATAGGCGTAATCCTGTATGCCACCGGTAAGGATGAAGAGGCAAGAAGGCACTTTGAGATGGCAAGGCGTATAGACCCTACAAACGAGCTTGTGCGTGACTTTAGGGGAAGCACAGACTACGCTTATGACATAATCCTAAGGTGGTTAGACTATTAAACTCGCATAGTTTCTGCTGAGCTTAAACATCCTCCTCGCAAGGTCTTTATACCTTTCCTTTTCTTGAATATATGGGTCTTTAAGCATGAAGCTGTAGACCTTACCCCTCACGTAAGCCCTGTAGCACTTAAAAAAGGGAAGGAAAAGGTCAAACTCGGGGTCAAGGGAAAGCTCTTTGTAAACCATCTCGTAAGCTTTGGCGAGGTCATGTCTTCCGACAAACTCCAGCTCCATGGATAAAAAGCACATGTCGTTTATCATATCACCGCACCTGAATCGGTCGTTGAACTCTATACAATCAAAAACGCATACACCCTCATCCAAAAAGGCTACATGCTCCAGCCTTATGTCTCCGTGTCCGTCCACAATCCTGCCGTCCTTTATCCTCTTTCCAAACAGGCTCTCATATTCATTGTAGAAGTATTCCGTCCTCTCCCTGATGAAGGTGTAGTCTTCTTCGTCTAAGGTTATACCCACGAACTCTTGGGTCTGGCTGAAGTTTTCATCGGTGTTGAACTTCATAATATCAAGCCTACCAAACTCGGGTCTTTTCTCTGCCCTTGTGTGAAACTCGTAGACATGCTCAGCCAGAAGCTCCATCTCTTTGTTTGATACCCTGTCTAAAAGCTCACTCAGGAGTCTTCCCTGGGGAATCCTCCTCATCTTGACCGCATACTCAACCACCTGCGAACCATCCTCCAACACATAATCTCCGTCCTTTGAGCTTATGGGAACCACGCCCAAGTATATGTAAGGACACATACGCCTGTTTAGGTTTACCTCCTTTAGGCAGTTCTCATAGCGCTTTTGTAGGGTAGAGTAGTCCAAAAAGCCAAAGTTTACGGGTTTTTTTATCTTGTAGACCACATCCTCACATATGAGGACCCAGCTGGCGTGAGTCTGCACCAGCTGTGCTTTTAGCCTTTCCCTCAGCCTTTCTATCATCCCACCATCTTCTTTGCGGACTTCCATAGCTCGTCCATCTCCTCAAGGCTCATGGACCTAAGGTCCTTTCCCATCTGCCTTGCCATCCTCTCCATCATCCTAAAACGCTTCTCAAAGCGCTCGTTAGCCCTATGGAGCGCCAACTCCGCATCTATTCCCAAGAGCCTCCCCAATTCCACCACCGCGGTGAGGATATCCCCCAGCTCATGCTCCAGATTCTGCTCGTCCTTGTTTTCAAGGCTCTCCTTCAGCTCCTGAATCTCCTCCTGAATCTTTTCCAGAGCTTGTTCCACCCTCTGGAAGTCAAAACCGACAGAACTTGCCCTGTCTTGGAGTTTCCTTGACCTAAGGAGTGCCGGCATGTTCTTGGGTATGCCGTCAAGTATGCTCTCCCTCTCCTGAGCTTTCCTGTGCTCCCAATTTTTCAGCACATCCTCTGCGCACTCGGACCCGAACACATGAGGATGCCTACCTATTAGCTTACTACACAGATGCTCTATTACATCATGGATATCAAACCTTCCCTCCTCCTTGGCTATCTGGGAATGGAATACGACCTGAAGAAGGATATCTCCCAGCTCCTCTTTAAGCTTCCGAGGGTCTTCAGAATCTATGGCATCCAGCAGTTCGTAAACCTCCTCCAAGGCATACTTTTTTAGGCTCTCGTGGGTTTGCCGTTTGTCCCACGGACACTTTTGCCTAAGCTCTTGCATGATGCTGATTAACCTGTCAAAGGGGTGCATGGAAAAGATTTTAACAAAGTCCTATCATCCGAACCTACCGGTTATGTAGTCCTCCGTGAGCTTATTGTCTGGCTTTGTAAATATCTTCTCTGTGAGTCCGTGTTCTACGAGCTTTCCCAGATACATGAAGGCGGTATAGTCTGAAATCCTCGCAGCCTGTTGCATGTTGTGTGTGACTATGACTATGGTAAGGCGTTTTTTTAGCTCCACTATGAGCTCCTCAATCTTGGCGGTGGAGATGGGGTCAAGGGCGGACGTGGGCTCGTCAAAGAGGAGAACCTCCGGTTCTACCGCTATGGCTCTGGCTATGCAGAGCCTCTGTTGTTGCCCACCGGATAGGGAGTAGGCGTTGTCTTTGAGCCTGTCCTTTACCTCATCCCAGAGGGCTGAAGCCTTCAAAGCCCACTCTACCCTATCTTGGAGCTCCGTTTTGTTCTTTATACCCAAAATCCTGAGCCCATAAGCCACGTTCTCAAAGATGCTTTTGGGAAAGGGGTTGGGCTTTTGAAACACCATGCCTACCCTCATCCTCAGCCTAAGCAGGTCAACGTTCTTGTCCACTATATTTATGTTATCGGGCTTTAGGATTATCTGACCCTCGTAGCGTGAGCCGGGGTAAAGGTCGTGCATCCTGTTGAAGCATCTCAAAAGCGTGGTCTTTCCACAGCCCGAAGGTCCTATCAGGGCGTTTACCCTCTTGGAGTATATGGGGAGGTTTATGTTCTTGAGAGCTTGCTTGTCTCCGTAATAGAAGTTCAGGTCTTTGACGTCTATTTTGACATCTCCCTCGGGGACATCCTTGTGGGTCAGCGCTTGAGCCTGCGCTTGCTCTTTTCCAAAGCTCAGAAAGCTTTTTATGGCTCCTACCATTGGTATTTCCTCCTGACTTTGTATCTGAGGTAATAAGCCAAGGCGTTCATAAGGATGGTAAGCACCAGCAGGATAAAGCCAGCAGCAGCTGCGTTTTTGTGGAACTCTTCCTGAGGTCTTGATACCCAGTTGAAGGTCTGTATGGGTAGCACCGTAAAGGGTGAGAGGAGAATCTCCTTAAAGTTGGAAAGGGAGATGAAGGGAAACTCCGAGGTGAAGGGTGAGGGAGGAAGGAAGGCTATAAAGGTCAGGGCTCCTATGGTTATCAGGGGAGCAGTCTCGCCTATGGCTCTGGATGCGGAGATGATAAGACCTGTGAGTATACCCCCGAGGGAGTAAGGGAGTATGTGGTCCCTTATGGTCTCCCACTTGGTGGCTCCTACCGCATAAGCCGCTTCCCTTATGTCCTTGGGTATCCTCCTTATGGCTTCACGCGTGGAGGTGACTATCACCGGGAGCATCAAAAGACCGAGGGTGAGACCCGCGGTGAGGATGCTTTCTCCCAGCTTAAACATGTATACGAATATGCCCAGAGCCAGAAGACCGTATATGATGGAGGGAACGGATGCCAGGTTGGCGATGTTTACCTCTATGAGGGTTTCAACCTTGCCTATTATACCGCGCCTTATGGCGTATTCTTCCAAATATATGCCTGCGGGGACGCCTATGATGACAGACCAGAAGATGGCACCCGCCATCACATACAGTGTCCCAACCCAAGCGGAAAGGATACCCGCCTGCTCGGGAAATCGGGAGGGGAAGGAGGTATAAAAGGCGGGGTTTTTGAGCCTTACCCAACCGTCCACGAACAGCTCTACGACTATAGCCAACATAAAAGAGATTACCACAAAGAGCGTCAGCATACCCACAACAACAAAGAGCGTGTCCTTTTTCATCAGTAAGCCTCCCGAAGGCGGAGCTTAAGGAAGGTGGCTATGGATGTGAAGAAGAGGGATATTAAAAAGAGAGCCAGACCTACCGCAAAGACCGATTGGTATTCCAAAGAGCCATGGGGCAGGTCGCCAAGAGCCACTTGGACGATGTAGCTGGTCATGGTCTGGACGGGCTCCCTTGGGTCCAAGGTTAGGTTGGGATACATGCCAGCCGCTATGGCTACCACCACGGTCTCACCTATGGCACGTGCAGCTCCAAGCACAAAACCCGCAAACACGCCGGAGATGGATGCGGGAAGGACCACCCTTACTGCGGTGGTAAAGCGCGTGGCTCCCAGGGCGAAGGATGCTTCCCTTATCCTCTGTGGGACTCCGCGCATGGCATCCTCGGACATGGACGCGGTGTAGGGAAGTATCATTATACCCAAGACCACTCCCGGCACGAGGGCGTTAAAGGACTCAAGCTCGGGCATAAACTTCTGAAACAGGGGTGTAAGGGTAAGCAGGGCAAAGTAGCCGTAAACCACGGTGGGTATGGCTTCAAGGAACTCTATGATGGGCTTGACCATTTCCCTAACCTTTATGGGCGCAAACTCGCTCAGGTATACCGCTATTATAAGACCGAGAGGGACGGACACAAGCATGGCTATGCCCGCTATCAAAAAGGTACCCGCCACCAGGGGCCATACGCCGAACTTTTTGTCATAGAAGGTGGGGGTCCACTCGGTGCCCGTCAAAAACTCCTTGAGCGTCACCTCGGGAAAGCTGAAAAACCTCAGACCTTCGGACACCAAGACATAAACTATGCCCAGAGTGACGAAGATGGTGATAAAGCCGGCGGTGAAGAACACCGCCAGCACGATGTTGTTGATGAGCTTCTTTACCGTCAGGTTAGCCTTGACAACCATTCTACATATCTATTTTATTACTCTTTTGCCTCCTTTTTGAGGAGTTCTTCAACGGTCAGACCCACCTCGGGCTCACCTCCGAAGACAGTCCCCGTCTTCATAGCCTTGAACCTCTCCATAGCCATGGGGTATGCCTTCTTGGGAAGGGGCACATAACCTACAGCCTTGGAGAGCCCTTCGCCGTTTTGCAGGTAATACTCCACAAACCGCTTGACCTCAGGTTTCTCTTGGACGGACTTGGCGTTTACGTAGATGAAGAGGGGTCTTGAGAGGGGCTGGTAGGAGCCATCCATGACCGTCTTCATGCTGGGAGCTACGCACTGACCCGTCTTAGGGTTTTTCACCTTCAGGGGCTTTACCTTGCCCTTATTCTCCTCCACGTAAGCCAGACCCACGTAAGCCAGAGCGTTCACATCCCTTATGACCGCGTTCATTATCACGTTGTCGTCCTCGGATGCCACGTAGTCTCCCCTGCTCGCCTTTGCCTTACCCACTATGGCTTCGGTAAAGTAGTCAAAGGTTCCCGAGTCAGAACCGGGACCCGCGAGCTTTAGAGGTCTGTCGGGCCAGCTGGGGTTTACTTGATTCCACTTGGTTATCTTACCCTGGGCTTCGGGCTCCCACATCTTCTTTAGCTCTTCCACCATTATGCAGTCATCCTTTATCCAGTTGTTGCGAGGGTTTACAAAGACCGTCAGAGCGTCGTAGGCTACGGGCAGTTCAATATACCTTATGCCGTTCTTGGCGCACTCTTGCATTTCCTTCTTGAGTATGGGTCTTGAGGCATCGGATATGTCCGTCTCTCCCCTGCAGAACTTCTTAAAGCCACCGCCCGTTCCGGATATGCCCACCGTTACCTTGACGCCAGTCTTCTTTTGAAACTCCTCCGCCACCGCCTCCGTTATGGGGTAGACGGTAGAGGAGCCGTCAATCTTGATGACCTTCTCCTGAGCCTTTGCAGGCAGGACAGCGCCCGCAAGTACCGCACTTGCCAGAAGAACCTTCCTCATGTCAGCACCTCCTTAAAGGATTTTACACAAAAGCATACAGGAGAAATGTTAAGATTTGGTTAAGGTTGGGGAGCTTTCTAACCCTTCGCCGCATCCAAGGGCTTGACACATGATTAATGTCATGTTATATTTTTGTTTATATTAACTTAAAATTAACCCCAGGAGGTGCGTGTCATGGACGTACTGGGCTTTTACCCCATGTGGTATGTGCCTACCATAGGCAGTGCCACCGTCATAGCCATAATAGCCAGTATCCACGTGATGGCTTCCCACACCTCGGTAGGCGCTTCCATACTCCTTGCCTACCTTGCCACCAAGGCTTACAGGACCGGCGAAAGGCAGATATACGACTACATAAAAAAGTATCTGCTTGCCCTCCTTCTTTTCTCTTACGTGTCAGGCTCCATCACGGGACCGGGAATATGGTTCTCCGCAACCGTCGCCAACCCGAGGGGTATATCTGCGCTGATTCACAACTTCGTCTGGGTGTGGGCTGCGGAGTGGATATGGTTTATAGCGGAGGTCACGTTGGTATACATACTCTTCTACACCTTGGGCAAGATTGATGAGAAGAGCTGGCTAAGGCTCGCTTGGACCTTTGCCATAGGCTCCTGGGCTACCATGTATATAATCGTGGGCATACTCTCCTTCATGCTCTCCCCCGGACACGAAAAGTGGTTTACAACGGGCAACATACTGGACGCCTTTTATAACAAGAACTACTTCCCTCACCTTCTCATGCGTTCTAGCTTCATGTTTGCCATAGCGGGCACCATCGGTTTGGTGATAGCAAGCCTGATGAAAAACCAGATAGATGAGAAGATAAGAAAGGACATAGTCAGAGTCATGTCCTACTGGGGCATAGGCGGTGTGTCCTTCGGTCTTATGTTCTTTGCTTGGTATTATTCCACACTTCCACAACGGTCTTACGTGATACTCTCCGGCGTAGTTCCCGCTTGGATGTATGCCCTCATGGGCATCATAGTCCTTATCGTGCTTACCCACTTTGTGCTGACAGCCATAAACCCCAACCTGGCAAGGCATTACGTAGCCTATCCCATATACGTGCTTATCTTTTTCCTCGGAGTCTACCCCGAGGAGAAAATCAGGGAAAGCATACGCAAGCCTTACGTGGCGGGTGAGTTCGTGTGGGTAAACCAGATTGTAGCTAAGGATGTGCCGGCAAAGGGCATAAAGTCGGAGATACACACCATAGACCAAAGGGGACTCCTACAGGTAAACCCCTTCGTGCCTGAGGGTTTAAAGCATATCAACGAGCAGAACAAGATTATGGCGGGTAAGACTGTGGCGGTCCTGCAATGCTCCGGATGCCATAACGTCACTGGAAGCACGGGACTCAGACCCTTTGGTAAGAAGTTTGAGGGTATGACCGATGAGAACACAGTTTATGCCTTCTTGACGAGCTATTTAAGGGACAACCATCCACCTTACATGCCCAAGCTGGTAGGGACCGACCAGGAGATAAGAGCGCTGTCTGCCTACATAGCGGACATGATAAGGAGGGGAAGCTCAGTCTCCGCTCGCATTGAAGTGCCCCAACAAAATATAGCCAAGGAGGTAGGGCAATGAGCTTGATGGTCTATCAAAACCTTATAAGGTGGTTCCTTTTGGGAGTGTTTACCCTTTTGGTGCTGGGTGGCAGGCTCACCTTTGCCATGGACAAGGCTCAGGTGGGTCCGATGCTCAAAGCTATGGCGGACCCCGCCGGAGCTCCCTTCTTCCCAGTAGTCTTTCAGGTCCTTCAGGTGCTAACATGGGCTCTTCACATGCTCTTTGTATACCCGGCGATAGGAGGTCTGCTTGTTGCCATCTACAGCTTTACACGCAAGGATGAAAACTGGCAAAGGTTGGCAAGGGCTACCTTGGAACTCTCCAAAGTAAGCGTATCCTTAGCCATAGTCCTGGGCGTTGCCCCCTTACTCTTTTACCAAGTTATATACGACCCCCTTTGGTATACCTCTGCCAACCTGTCCGCCAGCTGGTACATAATGTTCATAGTCTTCCTGCTTATAGGATACTACTTGGTATGGGCTTCCTACTTTACAAAGACAAAGCCCTCTACCGCTCTGGTTTTCTCCATCCTGGGTGTGGTCTTTCTCCTGATGGTAGGCTTTATCATCCATGTGGTTAATTACCAATCTTTGTATCCAGAAAAGTGGGTAGAGTGGTATACCTCCGGCGGGACCACCATAAACACCTCCGGTTGGAACATATACGCCTTTAACATCTGGAGGTATCTGGCTTTCTTGGTATTCCCATCGGTCAGCGTCACAGGCGTTTTTATGATGCTCTACGGGTGGTATTTTAGCGGTAGAAAGGATATGGAACAATCCTATTTGGACTGGGCTTCCCAAGTGGGTGCCAAGCTTGCCCTGTATGCGGGCGTTCCTTGGATAGTGGCTCATGTGCTTTACATCCTTTCCACGCCGGCGCAATGGGGAGTGAAGGCAAGCCTTCCCTCAATCCTGAGCGTGCTCGGTCTTCTGGTATGCGCGGGAGTTATTTTCATGGCTCAGAGGAACCCTAAGGGCATGGCGCTTCCCTCTCTCTTGGTGGGCGTGGTTGCGGTCTTGCTGGTGGGCGTTTTCAGAGAATACATAAGGGTTTCTGCGACTGCACAGTTTGGCTATTCCATTTACGACTACAAGCTCAACTTAGAATGGCTCTCACCCGCTCTCTTCCTGGGAACTACCTTAGGAGGTCTTATCCTTTACGCCTACGCCTGGTGGATAGCTTACAAGGCTGGCAAAACGCCGAAGGGCGAGGTCTACCAAGCAAAGGAATGGGAAAACCACTTGGGAGAGCTCTCGGTCTTCTTGGTAATCCTCTGGGCTATCGTCTTCATAGGAACCGGACTTATTGTGATAATCAGGAACTACACCTGAAAGTCCCTGCATGGTGCGTCTCCTTTGTTGGCGGGCTTTATGCCCGCCTTTTTTATTTTAATTTAAGCCGGAAGTTTGTATCTGTCCTGTGTCAAGATGTCCACCCCCACCTCCAAGTTTTCTATCCATTCAATAAACCTGTTTACCATATCCTTACCCTTAAAGACAGCTCCGTGCTGGGGTGCTATGGTCTCTATGTCCAGCTGTCTTACCATGTTTGCCCAGTATTTTAGGATTTTATTGCTTGCCATGTAGCGCCTGTGGAAACCCTCCATGTACTTTATGTGAGCGTCAAAGTCCTCCACGAAGAAGTAATCGTTTCCCAAGGAAGCCCCCAGGTCGCCCGAGAAGAGTATCTTGGAACAAGGGTCGTAGACTTGGAAATTACCCGGAGAGTGCATGTAATGAGCTGGCAGGATTAAAAGCTTGCAATCTCCTCCCAGGGTGATGGTAGTCCCTCCATCGTCTATGGGTATTACCCTATCTTCAAGCTGAGAGTCAAGCCCAAAGTGAGGCAGAAACCTTATCCAGAGTTTGGAGATGAGGGCGCTGGCTTTGGTGGTCATGAGCCAGCCGTTAATGGAAGCCACTATGTCCGGGTCCTGATGGGAGAGGAAGATATATTTAATCTGTGAGGGTTTGATAAGCAGTGAGAGCTCGCTCAGGAGCTTGGAAAAGACCTTATGTCCTCCCGGGTCCAAGAGCATGCCCTCGCCCTTGTGGTATATAAGGTATTGGTTGGACTGAACCGCGCTCGCCGGTGTTAGCTCTTCGTAGTAGATTACCTTGTGGTCCTTGTCCTCGTACAAGGTCTTATACATGTTCTTCCTCCATGAGCTATATCAATAAAAATATAACACTTTTTCTCCCCGGTGTTATATTTTTATCTATGTTTAACTTTACGGAAGAACAAATCAGGCGTTACGCAAGACACATAATCTTGCCCGAGGTGGGCGGAAAGGGTCAGGAAAAGCTCCTGCGATCCAAAGTTTTGGTCATAGGTGCGGGAGGTCTGGGCTCTCCCGCCATACTTTACTTAGCCGCTGCTGGCGTGGGAACCATAGGCATAGTGGACTTTGACGTGGTGGATTATTCTAACCTTCAACGTCAGGTGATCCACAACACCGAGAGGGTGGGCGTGCCCAAGGTAGAGTCCGCCAAGAAGACGGTATCCGCCTTAAACCCCGATGTGAAAGTAATCACCTACAACACCATGATAAACAAAGAGAACATAATGGACATAATAAAGGACTACGATGTGGTCCTTGACGGGACGGACAACTTCCCCACGCGCTTTTTGATAAACGACGCTTGCTACCTTGCGGGCAAGCCTCTGGTCTCCGCCGCCATGCTGAGGTTTGAGGGACAGATAAGCGTCTTTGATTACAGGAACAAGGAAAGTTCACCCTGTTATAGATGTCTCTTTCCAGAACCTCCGCCTCCTGGGCTCGTCCCCTCCTGCCAAGAGGCAGGCATACTGGGCTCTATAGGCGGTATAATGGGCTGTATTCAGGCTACGGAAGCCATAAAACTCCTTCTTGGCATAGGAGAACCTCTGGTGGGTAAGCTTTTGGTGATGGATGCCCTCTCTATGGACTTTAGGAAGGTAAAGCTCAGAAAGGACCCTTCCTGTCCCCTCTGCAGTCCCAAGGCTACCATAAAGGAACTCATAGAATACGAGCAGGTATGTGACATCCACTTTTAAGATGCGTCTGGGTGTGAACGTAGACCACAGCGCCACACTCCGTCAGGCAAGGAGAACTTTTGAACCTGACCCCGTCTTTGTTGCCCTCCTTTGCCAGCAGGCGGGAGCTCATCAGATAACCCTTCACCTGCGTGAAGACAGAAGACACATCCAAGACAGAGACCTAAGGCTAATAAAGGAGCTCGTCATAGTCCCGGTAAACCTTGAGATGGCACCCACGCAGGAGATGAAGAAAATAGCCCTTGGCGTAAAGCCTGATAGGATAACCCTTGTGCCCGAGAGGAGGGAAGAGATTACCACCGAAGGTGGTCTTAATGTGCTTGCCATGCTTGAATACCTTAAAGAATACCTAAGGGACATAAAGTCCGCAGGCATTGAGGTATCGCTTTTTATAGAGCCGGATAAGGAGCAGGTAAAAGCCTCAAAGGAAATAGGTGCGGATGCGGTGGAGTTTCACACGGGGAGGTACGCAAACCTCTGGAACGAGCACAGGTTTGAAAAGGCAAAGGAGGAGTTAAAAAGGCTTAAAGAAGCGGGTCTGTATGCTAAGTCTCTGGGGCTTAGGGTCTATGCGGGACACGGGCTTACTTACCACAACGTAAGACCTCTGGTGGAAGAGCTCAAAGATGTGGTAGAGGAGCTAAACGTAGGACACTCCATCATGTCCAACGCCCTCATCTTCGGCGTGGAAAGGGCGGTGAAAGAGTTTATGGAAAGGATGGGTTTATGATAAGAAAGGCAAGGGTAAAGGATGCCATAGACATATACAGCCTTGTGAACGAGTATGCCAAGGATGGTTTGCTACTTCCTAAGAGCCTAAACTCCATATACGAAAACATCAGGGACTTTTGGGTTTACGAAGAGAAGGGTCAAGTAATAGGTTGTTGCGCCCTTCACGTGGTCTGGGAAGACCTGGCGGAGATAAAGAGTCTGGCGGTGAGCAAGGAGCATAGGGGAAAGGGTATAGGTCATGAGCTGGTGCAAAAATGCTTGGAAGAAGCCAAGGATCTGGGTATAAAGAGGGTCTTTGCCCTTACCTATGCGGTGGGCTTTTTTGAAAAGTTTGGTTTTTCGGTGGTTGACAAATCTACATTGCCTCACAAGGTCTGGGGTGAGTGTATAAACTGTGTAAAGTTCCCTTCTTGCGACGAGGTGGCGGTAAGCCTTGAGCTTGAAAAGGCTATAATTAAAACTTGATGGTTAAGTATTCATACATAACCTCAACGGAGGGACTTAGCAGGGTAGCCAAAGCCTTTGAAGAAGACCCTTACCTCTTCCTTGACACAGAGACCACGCCTGACAGGATAAGGCTTGTCCAGCTGGGAAACAGGGAACACATATACATCCTTGACCTCTTTGACCTAAGGGAGGCGGGCAAACTCTTCCTGAAAGAGCTCCTCTCAAAAAAAGGTATAGTGGGACACCACCTGAAGTTTGACCTTAAGTATCTTCTCAGGGATGGCATAGAACCTTATGCGGTCTTTGACACGCTTATAGCAAGCCAGCTTTTGGGTGAGACGGACAGGCACTCTTTACAACACACCGCCATGCATTACCTGGGGGAGGTCATAGACAAGAGCTTACAGCTATCCAACTGGGGGAGCTCGCGTCTGACGGAAAAACAACTTGAGTATGCCGCTTTGGATGTAAAGATAGTCAGGGAGCTCTTTCAAAAGATGTTAGAGAGACTAAACAACACCCATCACGAAGAGCCTATGCTTTTGAAAACGCGAACCGCCCGAGTCTTCGGCTTAAAAAACCCCGTAGCTATAATAGAGATGGCTTTTGTTATAGAGACCGCCAAACTGGAGCTTCACGGTCTGCCCTTGGATGAGGAGAAGCTGGAGGTTAAGATTAGGGAATTGGAAAAAAACAGACAGAAGCTCGTTATGGACTTTTACGCCACATACAGGGTGGACCCCATGTCTTCCAGACAGCTGGGTGAGTTTCTAACCAGCAGGCTAAGGCTGAAACTCCCCACCACCGACAAGGGAAATGTTTCCACCGATGATAAATACTTGTCCGAGTATGCGGACAATTCGGTGGTAAGAAGTATCCTTGACATTAGGGCTCTCTCCAAACAGCTGGATAAACTCAAAGAGATAAAGGAGAGGAGCTTAAAGGGTAGGGTGTACCCGGAGTTCAAACAGATAGGGGCGATAACGGGCAGGATGTCCAGTCAAAGCCCCAACGTGCAGAACATACCGAGAAACCTAAGGAGCATATTCAAAGCTCCGGAGGGACATGTCTTTGTAATAGCGGATTTTTCACAGATTGAGCTAAGGCTCGCCGCAGAGTATGTGGGAGAGGATAGGATGATACAAGCCTTTAGGGAGGGAAGGGACATGCACAGGTATACCTCCGCCTTGCTTCTGGGGAAAAGTGAGGAAGACATAACCAAAGAAGAACGTCAGCTGGCAAAAGCGGTAAACTTTGGTCTCATCTACGGCATATCCGCCAAAGGTCTTATGGAGTATGCTCGGACCTACGGCATAGACATAAACTTGGAAATGGCTCAGGAGCTACGGGAGAAGTTCTTTGAATACTTTACAGGTTTTAGACATTGGCATGAGAGGGTAAAGAAGGAGCTAAAGGAACACAAGGAGGTAAGGGGCACTACCCTCCTGGGCAGGCGATATGTGGCTCATACCTTTCCGGACGCGGTCAACTACCCCATACAGGGTTCGGGCGCAGACCTTTTAAAGCTTTCCGTCCTCATGTTTACCGCAGGCTTGAAAACTCAAGGCATAAGGGCACATGTGGTAAACCTGGTCCACGATGAGATAGTGGTGGAGTGTGAAGAAAAGGACGCTCAAAGGGTTGAAGAGATTTTAAGGACGGAGATGCTCAAGGCTGGCTCCATAGTGCTTAAGAATGTGCCGGTGGAGGTGGAAACCGCCATAGGCGACAGATGGACTAAGTGAGCTTTTCCACAAAGGTTAAAAGCCTTATGTTAGTTCTGTCCCTCCTGTGAGACGGTAGGGCGGTATTACATACGGTGCAGGAGTTCCACCTTACGACACTCCTTACCCGTAGGCGCTTGAGCCGAAGGAGTGCCTCGTCGGAGGTATCCATGTAGAAACCTCCGGAGCGGTAGAGTATGCTCGTGAATATTTGCTTAAAGTCCTCCCCCACCTTATAACAGCAAGCCTTCGCAGAAGGACCTACGAAGGCGTAGATGGGCTCTTCCTCCATCAGCTTGACCGTCTTCTCTATTATACCCTTATGAAGACCGCGCCAGCCTGCGTGCACCACTGCTACCTTTTCCCTTCCCACAAAAACTATGGGAACGCAGTCAGCGGTCCTCACACCTATTTTCAGACCCACCCTGTCCGTTATTATGGCATCACCCTCAAGCTCCTTGTTTTCCCCGTCCGCAAACACCACCCAGTCCGAGTGGACCTGCCTTAGGGTAAAGACATCCTCATCCTCCTCCCACAGCTTTACACCCACGAGCGCACTTCCCAGTCTCAGCGTGTAAATCAGAGCCTTTTTGCCTTTTCCGATGTCCTGCGCACGCATTCCATCAGTATACCGCTAAAGCCCCTCTCTTCAAGCACCTTTATGCCCTCTACGGTGGTCCCTCCCGGTGATGCCACCTTGGATATCCACTCCTCGGGATGTCCACCCTTTTGAGAGAGAAGCCCCACACTACCCTTTATGGTCTGAAGCACTATGTCAAGGGAGGTCCCATAACTAAAACCTTCCATCACCCCAGCTAAGCTTAAAGCGGATATGAACTTAAAGACAAAGGCGGGTCCCGAACCAGCCAGGGCGGTAAAGGCGTCCATGAGGCGCTCCTCTATCTCGTAGAGCTTTCCGCAGGAAGAAAAAAGCTCAACGAACTTAGACTTGGTTTCCTCGTCCACACCGTCGGTGCAGAAGGCTATGGCACCTTCTCCTACCATGACGCCCAAGTTGGGCATACTGCGTATGACCTTTACTCCCTGTCCTACCATACCCTTTATACCCTCTACACTCAGACCTGCCACTATGCTAACGAGCACCTCATCCTTGAGCTTACCCCTTATACCTTCAAGGATATCCCTTACATCCTTTGGCTTTACCGCTATCATCAAAAAATCGCACCCAAGCAGGAAGTCCAGTTCCTTGGCAACCCCGAACCCAAGATGGAGAGCTCTTTCTTTCTTTTCCTCATCCTTGTCAAAGACCAAAACCTCCGCATGACCCTTCAAGCCTTGGGCAAAGGCACTACCCATGTTCCCAAAGCCCACTATACCCACCTTCATCGCCTTGTTAACCTCCCCAAAAGCTTTTCCCAGAAGCTGACCCTGGGAGGGCTCACTCCAGTGGGAAGCCTGCTCAGGGCTGTGGAGAGCTCCCTGATGAGACCCTCGTTGAAGGGAGACTGGTTGACTATGTGCCTGATGATGCGCGGGTTGTAAGTAAGGCTTCCCAAATAGACCACTTGAGCCTTTGTGAACTTCTCGCACACCCTCTGTATGCTTTCGTACACCTTTTCGCCCTCCTCTTTTGAGCTGACCTTGTTTACTATAAGATAAAACTCTTCTACCTTGGCGGAGCTGTTTACCACTTTTATAAGCCCGTAGGCGTCCGCTATGGCGGTGGGCTCGGGAGTGGTGACGATGATGGGTATGTTTACGGAGGAGACTATGGAAAGGGTATCCGAGTGTATGCCCGGGGGTGTATCAAATATCACCCAATCGTGCTCTCTTTCTGCAAACTCCTTTAGCCTCTCAATAAGGCTCAAGAGTTGCTTTTCTGGCAAGTTAACCAGTTCCCTTATACCACTACCGCTGGATATGAAGGAAAGGTTCTCCTCAATGGGGACGACCACATCCTCTATGGGAGACTCTCCCGTAAAGTAGTGGTAGAGGTTCTTCTGGGGTGTTATGCCCAACATTATGTGTACGTTGCTGAGCCCCAAGTCGCCGTCCACTATGAGGACCTTCCTGCCATGGTTTGCAAGGATTTTACCAGTATGAAGGGTAATCAGAGTCTTACCTACACCTCCTTTACCGCTCGCTATGGCTATGTATCCCGTTTGTCTGTCTTCTTCCCTGAGTTTTTTCAGCGTCAGCAGTTGCTCGTTCATGGCACCACCTACAGGAATAACTTAGCCAGATATTCGTAGCTTGCCATCGCTATGTCTTCGGGCACCCTCTGTCCCGTCGTAAAGCAGGCTATGGGAAGCTGGGTTTTGTAGGCGACGTTGAGTATGCCTCCGTGATACTCTGTCTCATCCAGCTTGGTGAACATAAGACCATCCAACTGCATAACCCCGAAGCTGTTCAGAGAATCGTAGATTACCTTTTCGTCCATGTTGGCGGATACTACCAGATAAACTTCGTTGGAAGGTAGCTTGTTAAAAAAGGGTAAAAGTTCGTTGACCTTGACTTGGTTGTACTGACTCCTCCCGCCCGTGTCAACTATTACCACATCCATGGAAGAGAGATCGGCTATGCATTCCCTGAGTTTGTAGGGTGTGTCCGCGGTCCTGAAGGGAAGCTCCATGAGGGACACGAAGGCTCTTAGCTGTTCAACCGCTCCTACCCTGAAGCTGTCAACGGTTATAACGCCCACCTTCCTACCCAAGGACTTTAAAGCGTAAGCTAACTTTGCTACGGTGGTTGTCTTTCCCACTCCCGTGGGTCCCACCAGAGTTATTATCCTGAAGGGTTTGTCTTGGTTTAAAAAGTCCTCCATCAGCTTTATGTTCTCTCTGAGCCCATCCACAAGGGATTCTAAGGTTTCTCCCTTGAGGTCAAGCTTTTTGAGCTCGTAATCATACCCGCAGGCGGATTGGACCACCCTCTGGGATACATCCCTTGAAACCCCTTTCCTTATCAGTTTGTTAATAAGGCTTATAGCCCTTATGGAGTAATCGCCCTCTATGTCTTCTATCTTCTCCTCCTGAAGCGCTTCTCCCTTCTGCCTTTTTACCAGCTCCACCACTTCCTTTATGGTTTCCTTCATCCTGCTCAGCTCTTCGTAAATGCCTTCTTCCTTCTTGAGGTGGCTGGCAAAGTCCTCCTTGTCGGGTATGCCGATGGTCACTTCTAAGAGAGACCTCTTGAAAAGGGGAATAAGGGGTATGATGTTTGTTTTTATCACCCTCGTAGAGAGTATGACCGCATCCGGTCCATACAGAGCCTTTATCTCCTCCACAGCCTCCTGTAAAGAGTTCACCGTCAGCTTTTTAATCTTCATCCACTACACCCAAGACCTTTAGGTTTATCTGTCTATCCAGTTCATTATAAGACAGGACCACGAGCTGTGGTATGTAGTTTTCTATCACCCTTCTGACCTGTCTCCTTATGTTGGAAGAGGTTATGAGAAGGGGTGTGGCTTGGTAGGGAAGGAACTTGGAGACCTCCTGTGCCAGCTTGGGCTGGACCCTGTTTATGAGCGTGTCCAAAAACTCATCCTCCCTGCCTTCCTGTATGAAGGACATGAGCTTGGACTCAAGCCTCGGAGACATGACAACCGCGTAGAGCGTCCCCTCAACGGTATACAGCCTGGTAATCCTCTTGGAGAGCCTCTGCCTTACATACTCGGTTAGTATGTCTGGGTCCTTGGTCTGTTCTATGTAGTCCGCAAGGGTCTCCAGAATGGTTATCATGTCGTTTATGGGTATACCTTCTCTGAGGAGGTTCTGCAAGACCCTGTGGAGGACCGAAACGGGTATGACATCCGGTATGAGACCTTGCACCGCCTTGGGATACTTGGAGGACACCCTTTCCACCAGGTCCAACACCTCCTGCCTTCCTAGAATCTCGTGCAGGTTCCTCTTTATGACCTCGGAAAGGTGGGTGATGATGAGGGTGGGGATGTCCACCACCATGTAGCCAAGGCGCTGGGCTTGCGTCTTCTGCTCTTCAGTTATCCAGTAAGCTTTGAGCTTAAAGGCTGGGTCTTTGGTCTCTTTACCTTCCAGAGGACCTCTCACACCTCCCAGGTCTATCGCCAAAAGGTGCTGGGGTATGACCTCGTAGGTGTCCACTTCCACGCCCCTTATGAGTATCCTGTATTGGTAGGGTCTTAGCCTGAGGTTGTCCCTTATGTGGACCAAGGGTATGATTACACCGTAATCGCTCGCCAGCTGACGCCTTATGGTCTTTATCCTTGAAGGTATGTCTCCACCCTCGCTCTCCTCCACGAAGGGCACCAAGCCGTAGCCTATCTCAAAAATTATGGTCTCGGGCTGTATGGAAAACTCTTCTTCCTTTTTCTCGGTGGTTGCTCTCTTTTGAGAGAGCATCTGCTCAAGCTCCTTTACCTGCCTCTCTTTTAAAGCTCTGCTCGTAAAGTAGTAAAAGCTCCCCAGCAGACCCGCCATGAAGAAAAAGGGAAGCTTAGGCAAGCCGGGAATGAAACCCATGAACGCCAGAAGGGCAGAGGAGAAGAGAAACACCTTCGGCTCTTTGGCAAACTCCTCATACAGAACCTTTCCTATCTCATCCTTTGAAGAGGACTTGGTCACCACTATACCGGAGGCGACCGAGAGCATGAGGGCGGGTATCTGGGACGCCAGACCCTCACCCACCGTCAGGAGGGTATAAGTGGAGAGGGCTTCGCCGAAGGGCATGCCTTTAAAGACTATACCCACTATGAGCCCTCCCACCAAACTCAGAAAGAGTATAAGAAGCGCAGCTACGGCGTCTCCCCTTATGAACTTGCTCGCACCGTCCATGGCTCCGTAGAAGGATGCTTCCTGCTCCAGAAGTGCTCTTCTTCTCTTGGCTTCCTCCTCGTTTATCAAGCCGGCGTTTAAGTCCGCATCTATGCTCATCTGTTTGCCGGGCATGGCATCCAGCGTAAAGCGTGCTGCCACTTCCGAAACCCTCTCCGCACCCCGCGTTATCACTATGAAGTTAATCACTATGAAAATGAGAAAGACTATGATACCAACGACCACGTCCCCACCCACCACAAACTTACCAAAGCCCTCTATGATGTGCCCAGCTGCGTCCGTCCCCTCATGTCCGTGAAGGAGTATTCTCCTCGCCGCAGCTATGTTGAGCGACAGTCTCAGAAGCGTCCCCAAAAGCAGTATGCTGGGAAAGGCGGAGAGCTCCAGAGGGGTCTTTACGAACATGCTCACCACCAGCACGGTCAAGGAAAAGGTTATGCTTATAGCCAAAAGAAGGTCCAGAAGGAAGGCGGGTATGGGTAGTATGATGGCTGAAAGCACGATCAAGAAGACCAATACCACCCAACCTTCCCTGTACCCCATCACATATAATAATACCCCATGCGTTGGAGCAAATACTTCTGGTATACATCCAAGGAAGACCCAGCGGAAGCGGAGGCACCCTCACACAGGCTTTTGCTAAGGGCAGGCTTAATAAAGCAGATGGCTTCGGGCATCTACGCCTATACACCACCCGCTTATAGAGTTCTGAAGAAGATAGAGAACATAGTAAGAAAGGAGATGGACAGGAGCGGAGCTCAGGAGCTTCTTCTGACGGTGCTAAACCCTGCGGAGCTTTGGAGGGAAACGGGCAGGTGGGACCTCTATGGCAGAGAACTTTTTAAGCTGACCGATAGGAACTCAAGGGAGTATTGTCTTGGACCCACCCACGAGGAGGAGATTACCCACCTGGTAAGGTCTTTTGTGAACTCTTACAGACAGCTTCCGCTCATACTTTACCAGATACAGACCAAGTTTAGGGATGAGAAGAGACCTCGCTTCGGTCTCATACGCGCCAGAGAGTTTATCATGAAAGACGCCTACTCCTTTGATACGGACGAGTTTTCAGCCATGATGTCTTACGAGAGTATGAAGTTTGCCTACGACAGGGTGTTTAAGAAGTTAAGGCTTAAGACCCTTATGGTGGAGGCGAGCGTGGGCGCCATAGGTGGCAAGAGCTCCCACGAGTTTGTGGTCCTGACCGATTACGGAGAGGCGCGTATAGCCTACTGTGAAAACTGCTCTTACTCCGCCAACGCAGAGATAGTAAGCTTGGGAAAGCCCGAAGAGGAGAAGGAGGAAGAAAGACCGCTTCAAAAGGTCCACACTCCCTCCGTCAGAACCATACAGGAGCTCTCGGAGTTTATGAAAGTGGAGCAGAGAAAGATTCTCAAGGCTGTGCTTTATATGGTGGAAGACAAACCCTTGCTCGTGCTCATCAGAGGAGACAGGGAGGTAGATGAGAACAAGCTGGAGGCTATCTTGGGAACGGAGAACTTCAGGCTCGCAAAGGATGAAGAGGTCCAAAGACTCTTTAACACATCCAAGGGCTTTATAGGGCCTTTCAACCTTCCGCAGAATGTAAGACTGCTGTGGGATAACTCGGTTTACGGCGTAAAGAACATGGTGGTGGCTCTGAACGAGTCTGACTACCACTACATAAACGCCAACCCGGGTAGGGACTTTCAATACGGTGAGTTGGTGGATGTTAACCAAGTCCAAGAGGGAGACCCCTGTCCCCGATGCGGTTCTCCCCTTAAGGTGAGCAGGGGTCTGGAGCTCGGACACATATTCCTGCTCGGAACGCGCTACTCTGAGCCCATGCGCCTTTACTTTAGGAACCAAGACGGGACTGAAAAGCCGGTGATAATGGGTTGTTATGGCATAGGCATATCCCGCTGCCTTTCCGCCATAGTGGAGCAGTATCACGACGAAAAGGGTATAAAGTTTCCCACCGTGGTGGCACCCTTTGAGCTGGATATAGTGTGCGTAAACATGGACGACGAGGAGCAGAGAAAGACCGCAGAAAACCTCTACATGCTGGCTCAGGAGGTGGGCATAGAGACCATCCTTGACGACAGGGACACAAGCCCCGGCTCTAAGTTTGCGGACGCTGACCTTTGCGGTTTTCCATACAGGATGGTGGTGGGCAAGAAGCTAAAGGAGGGTAAGGTAGAGGTTGTTCACAGGATGAGCGGAGAAAGGGTAGACCTGTCGGTGGATGAATGCATTCCTTACATAAAGGAAAGGATTGAGGAGGATAAGAGGTAAGCTAAGCGCTCACGCTTCGTGTTTGTATCTCATACTCATCGGGAAAGGCTATAAAACCTATCAACATTACTTTTTTTTAACACCCGTCAACCTTCAAAACCCCTACGCCGGAGGTGTTCCATCACCTGATACATGTCCTTGTCTCCCCTACCTGAGAGGTTCAGGATGACTATACCACCCTTCCCTATCTCCTTGGCTACCTCTATGAGCCTTGGCACCGCATGGGCTGGCTCCAGGGCGGGTATTATGCCCTCAAGGCGAGACAGGAGCTTAAAGCCCTCTAAGGCTTCTTCATCGGTGGCATAAACATACTTAGCCCTTCCGGAGGTAAACAGGTAGGCATGCTCCGGTCCCACGCCCGGGTAATCAAGCCCCGCGGATATGGAATGGGTGGGGAGTATCTGACCCTCCTCGTCCTGTAAGAAGTAGGACTTCATGCCGTGCAAGACACCTACCGACCCACCGTTTATGGAGCTTGCGTGCTTGCCCGTATGTATACCCAAGCCACCCGCTTCTACACCTATTAACTTAACCCCCTCATCCTCCACGAAGGGGTAGAATATACCCATGGCGTTGGAGCCTCCTCCCACGCATGCGATTATGGCATCGGGCAGTCTTCCCTCAAGCTTTAGGATTTGCTCCTTCGTTTCTCTACCTATCACGCTCTGAAAATCCCTTACCATCATGGGGAAAGGGTGCGGTCCTACCACCGAGCCTATTATGTAGTGCGTGGTTTCCACGTTGGTGACCCAGTCCCTCAACGCCTCGTTTATGGCATCCTTCAGCGTCCTGCTTCCGCTTTTAACCACCTGAACCTTTGCTCCCAAGAGTTTCATCCTGAAGACGTTGAGCTCTTGCCTTCTGGCGTCCTCCTCCCCCATGTAAACCACGCACTCCAGACCAAGAAGGGCGCAGGCGGTGGCGGTTGCTACACCGTGCTGACCTGCTCCCGTCTCCGCTATGACCCTCTTTTTACCCATCCTCCTGGTCAGGAGAGCCTGTCCTAAGGTGTTGTTTATCTTGTGAGCGCCCGTGTGCAGAAGGTCTTCTCTCTTTATGTATATCTTGGCACCGCCTACGTACTCGGTCAGGTTCTTGGCATAATACAGGGAGGTGGGTCTTCCCGCAAAGTCTTTGAGGTAGCCCTGGAGCTCTTGCCAAAAGCTTTGGTCTTGCTTTGCCCTGCTATACTCCTCCTGGAGTTCCTCAAGGGCGTGCATCAGGGTTTCTGGGACGAACTTACCGCCGAACTCTCCGAAGTATCCTCTCTCGTCGGGTGTCATGGAGACTATGATAACCCAAAATCACTTGGGCAAGCCAGACTCCCTTTCGTAGGGCCAAGTAAGTACGCCACCCGCCAGGTTGTAGGCTTCGTAGCCGAGCTGTCTCAAAAAGTAGGTGGCAAAGGCGCTACGCTCTCCGCTCCTGCAGTAGACTATATACTTTTTGTCCTTGGGCAGGTCTTTGTATGCAAACCGGAGCTCGTCCAAGGGTATGAACATGGAGTTGGGTATCCTCAGTTGTATATGCTCCGGGGGTGTCCTAACGTCCAAAAGCACCACATCCGCATCCTTTTCCAACATCTCTTTGGCTTCCTGGGGTCCTATCTCGGGGATGTTAAACATGCCTACCTCCTTTAAGAAATTAATTATATTCTAAACAAGAGGAAAAGTAAGACCGCGTTCATAAGACCCGCCACCAAATCATCCGTTACCACACCGTATCCTCTGGGTAGCCTTTCAAAGAGGGGGATGGGATAGGGCTTTAGGATGTCCAGAAGCCTAAAAGTTATGAACCCTATCAGGAGTGCCTTGAAGGTAGGTTCTGTAAACATAAAGGATACGAAGTATCCCAGCACCTCGTCTATGACCACCTCTTCGGGGTCCTTCTCTCTTGTCATATCCACCATGTGGTTGGCGGACCATACTGCTAGCATGTACAGGGCTATACCCAAAAGCGCCACCACCCACCACTTGATGGCAAACAGGTAAACCAAGGGTATGCCTATAAGCGTCCCGAGGGTGCCGGGGGCATACCTGAACCTTCCCACAAAAAAGCCGGTCGCTATGAGTTCAGCTAAGGTATTCATTACCTTAAAATACTAAGATAAATGTGGGTCCTCGGTCAACACGATGAATGCTATAGAAGGCTGAGAAACTCCCCCCTCCAGCTGGTGGGAAACACACCCCTTGTCAGGATAAGGAAGGTCCTACCTAAGGACATTTCACCGAAGGTTGAGATATACGCCAAGCTTGAGGGCTTTAATCCCGGTGGGTCTGTTAAGGACAGACCCGCCCTGAGCATGTTTCTGGATGCCATACAGAAGGGCATAATAAAGGAGGGCAAGGTGGTCATAGATGCCACATCGGGGAACACGGGCATAGCATTGGCTATGGTGGGTGCTTGCTTGGGCATTCCGGTGGAGCTTGCCATGCCAGCCAATGTAAGCGAAGAGAGGAAGAAAATCATAAAGGCTTACGGTGCCAAGGTTTACCTTACGGACCCTTTGGAGGGCACGGACGGAGCCATCCTGTTCGTTAGGGAAAAGGTCTCCAAAGAACCTGACAGGTATGTCTACCTTGACCAGTACAACAACCCAGCCAACTGGAGGGCGCACTTTTACTCAACGGGCATAGAGATATGGGAGCAGACGCAGGGGAGGATAACCCACTTTGTGGCGGGCATAGGCACGGGCGGGACCATAATGGGCACGGGAAGAAGGCTCAAGGTCTACAACCCTGATGTTCAAGTGGTAGGTGTGCAACCCGCCTACCCTTTCCACGGCATAGAGGGGCTAAAACACATAGAGAGCTCCATAAAGCCCGGCATATTTGATGAGACCTTCTTGGACAGGACCATCTTCGTTGAGACGGAGGATGCCTACGAGATGACCAGAAGGCTCGCCCTTGAGGAAGCCCTCTTTGTGGGACAGTCCAGCGGTGCAGCACTGCATGCTGCCATAAGCCTTGCGAGGGAGCTCCAAGAGGGTGTGATAGTGGTTATATTCCCGGACGGAGGGGAAAAGTATCTGAGCACCGCACCCTTTAAGGACTTATAATCTTAACTACCATGTTCAGAGAGAGGATAAAGAGGTTTCACTTTGTGGGGATAGGCGGGATAGGTATGAGCGGGATAGCTCAGGTGCTCTTGGATATGGGCTACAGGGTGAGCGGTTCGGACATAAGGGAAAACAAGAATACGGAGCTTTTGAGGAGGAAGGGAGCGCAGGTCTTCATAGGGCATAAGGAAGAAAACATAGGCGATGCTCAGGTGGTGGTTTACTCTTCGGCGGTGGGCGAGGACAATCCTGAGATACGCAGGGCTAAGGAGCGGGGTATACCCGTAATCCCCAGGGGTGAGATGCTTGCAGAGCTCTTTAGGCTCAAAGAGGGTATAGCCATATGCGGGTCTCACGGCAAGACCACCACCACATCCATGATATCCCACATAACCCACGAGGCGGGCATGGACCCTACGGTCATAATAGGCGGTATACTCCAGAGGTTCGGAAGCAACGCCAAGCTGGGAAAGGATGACCTCATAGTATCGGAGGCGGACGAGAGCGACGGCTCCTTTTTAAAGCTCCTGCCCACCGTTGCGGTCATAACCAACATAGACAGGGAGCATCTGGGTTTTTACAAGGACTTGGAAGATATAAAGTCCGCCTTCCTTGAGTTTGCCAACAGTGTGCCCTTTTACGGCTTTTGCGTAATCAACGCGGATGACCCTAATTGCAAAGACATTTTGCCGCGCATAAAGAAGAAGGTGCTGACCTTTGGGATTCAAGAAAGGGTGGAACTGCAAGCCAAAAACCTGAGGCTCGTTGACGGACGCTACCTCTTTGATGTCTACCTCAAGGGCGAGCGCTTGGGCAGTATCCATCTGGGGGTGCCCGGAAGACACAACGTCTACAACGCCCTTGCGGCGAGCCTGGTTTGCCTTAACATGGGCATAAGCTTCCAGACCATAAGTCAGGCACTGGCGAGCTTTAAGAATGCAGAGCGACGGCTTGAGTTCAAGGGCTACTTTAAAGGCGCTCCCGTATACGATGATTACGGACACCATCCCACCGAGATGAGGGCGGTCTTAGACTCCCTAAGGGAGATGTATCCTCAAAAAAGAGTCGTGCTCGTGTTCCAGCCCCACAGGTATTCAAGAAGCTTTTACCTGTATGAGGACTTTGTTAATGTCCTCAGGTTGGCAGACCTCTGTTTGGTTACGGACATATACTCCGCAGGCGAGAGGAATAGCCACGGTGTCAGCGCTAAGAGTTTGGCGGAGGACTCGGGCTCCCTTTACACACCCCACAAGGAGGATGTCTTTGAAGCCTTAGAGAGGGAAATAAGAGATGGGGATGTAATCCTGTTTATGGGAGCGGGGAGCATATCCAAGTGGTGTGAAGAGCTTGTCAGTCTGGTAAAGCCATGATGGGTTTGTCCGGAAGGGAGTGGGTAGTCCTGCAGGGGAGGATACACCCAAGCACCTATCTGGTGGAACGATACGGTCCTGTGGTGGCACAGATAATAGCCAACAGGAACGCGGACGAGTGGGTCTTTGATACCTTTCTGAGGAACATAGTCCACTACAGACACATACCCAACATAGAGGATGCGGTAGAACGCATACTCTTTGCGGTAAAGAAGGGTGAGCGCATACTCATATACGGTGATTACGACGTGGACGGTATAACGGGAACTACCCTGCTATACCATTTTTTGAAGAGTGTATCCGCCAGGGTATACCCCCTTCTTCCCACCCGTGAGACGGGCTACGGTCTTAACATGGGGCTCATCAGAAGGCTGGAGAGGTATGCGGACTTGCTCATAACGGTGGACAACGGGACCACCGCTCTGGAGGAGATAAACGGCTCCAGGGTGCCGGTCGTAGTGGTGGACCACCATAACCCTTTGGACGCCCTTCCAAGAGCCATAATAGTGAACCCCAAGCTGGGAGACGACGCACCTCAGGACCTGAAGGAGGTCGCCTCCGTCGCCTTAGCTTTCTACATCACTCTCTTGCTTGCCAAAGAGTTGGACCCACCCTTTGATGTGAGGGAATACCTTTACCTCGTGGGTATAGGCACGCTTGCGGATGTTATGCCGCTAAACCCCCTTAACCGCATCCTCGTAGCCAACGGTCTGAGGCTCCTTAACTACATACACAAGAAGGACTCTCGGTTTTACGGCATTAAGGCTCTCCTGAACTACATCAAACCCAACGGAGGAGACATCACATCCAAGGATGTCATCTACTCCATAGTCCCCAGGCTCAACGCTCCGGGCAGGATAAAAAAGCCCTCCCTGGCCATGAAATTACTTCTGGCAAAGGATGAAGAGACCGCCCGTCGGCTCTTGTCCGCCGTAGAGGAGATAAACAACAAAAGGAAGGAGATAACGGAACAAGCCTACATGAGCGCCCTACGGGATGCGGAAAAAAAGAGGGAGAAAAGCTTTGTGTCCGTGGTCCTGGATGGCTTTGAGAAGGTGGGTATTCTCGGTATACTGGCGGGGCGTCTCTCAAGCCATTTGGGAAAGCCTACCGCGGTGCTCTCGGCAAAGGGAGATGTGGCGGTAGCTTCCGCGAGGGGTGTGGAGGGTCTTAACCTCTACGAGGGTCTTAAGGAGCTCTCTTACATGTTTGATAGGTGGGGAGGGCACACGAGCGCTGTGGGTTTTACCATAAAGAGAAGTAGGATAGGAGAGTTTGAGAGCAAGGCTCAGGAAGTCTTCTCACGCATGGAAATAAAAAAGCCCCAACTACTCATAGACATGGAACTACCCTTAAGTAGGGTAAACGAGTCCCTCTTGGCGCGGGTCAAGAGCCTGGAGCCCTTCGGTGAAGGGTTTCCCGAGCCGGTGTTTCTTTCCGAGCCCCTCTTTCTGGATGTGGAGTGCGATAGGAGGAAGGTGGTCCTCAGGGACGCGAAGGGCTACTACTTTGTCAGCTGGGATGTGAGCCTCATCAAAGAGCTCTCCGGCAGGCGTCATTACACGGGCAGGGTTGTCTACTCTTTGGACCTAAGACATAAAAACACTTTCAACCTTATAGACCTGGAGGGTTAGGGATGGCTCTTGGCAGGACACACGACCTTGCAAACCTGCTCTTCTTACCCCCATGCCTTTACTTTATACCCAAAGACTTCTACCTTCCCTTCACCGCCGGGTATCTAATTGGCACCTTTCTTCTCTCGCCAGACCTTGACATGAAGAACTCCAAACCCTCCAAGCGTTGGGGTCCTCTGAGGCTTTTGTGGAGACCCTATCAGGCTAAGTCCAAACACAGGGGCATATCCCACATGCCCATACTGGGAAGCTTCATAAGGCTTGCATACCTGAACCTCTTCGTAATCGCACTCTATCTCATCCTCTCTTGGCTCATACACCATCACATGCCCGAGTATACGGACTTTGTGGACGGGGTAAACCCTCTTAAACTCCTTGAATCCTTCGCGGAGTCCCAATCTTCCTTTTACTTCGTAGGGGGTATCTTACTTTCCGAGGTCTTCCATGTCCTTTTGGACTTAACTCATTCCGCACTCAGGAGGAAGAGAAGAGCCTAACGCATGGGTATGTATCTTCTCACCTTCTCCACCTCTTTGAGGTCTATATTTGCCTCTATCAGGAGCTCCGAAGCTTCTGCGTATGCCAGAGGACTGCCCCAGGGGTCAAAGATGGCGGAAGAGCCCGCATACTCTTCTTCTCCCGTGATACCGCAGGCGTTGGAAAGGACAAGGTAAGACTGGGTTTCTATGCTCCTGGCTTGGGAGAGCACTTTGAGGTGCCCTTTTCTCTTTGCACCCCACATGGACGGGACCGCTACAATCTCTACGCCCTGTTCCCTCAGGCTTGAGGAAAGCTCACAAAACCGGAGCTCAAAGCATATCAGCACACCCACCCTTCCCTGAGGAGTCTCAAACACGGGGTTTTCACCGCCTGGGCAGAAGTGTTTGGTCTCCTCATAGAGCGGAAAGAGCTTTATCTTGTGCCTCTTTCCCAAGAGCTTACCCCCCGAGACCACCATGGCGGTGTTGAAAAGGCAGTCATCTTCTCGGGTAGGATAGGTAGCTATGACGGTAAGGTTTTTCTTGGAAGATATCTCGGATATGCTTTCCAGCACCTTTGAAGTCTTTTCTGCATGCCTGCTCATGTTGAAGTAATCAAAACCGCACATGAACATCTCCGGAAGCACCACCAGGGAGTTGGGGTCGCATTCCTTCAAGGCTCTAATGACTTTTCCCAAGTTGGCGTCCACATCTCCCAACTCCACACGAAACTGGTAAGAAAAAGCCTTCATGGAGTATAAAATTTAACCATGCTGGTGGTCTTCATACTCCTGTATACGCTTGCCACCTTGGGCATAGGCTACTTGGCGAGCAGGTTCATAAGAACTTCCAAAGACTTCATCCTTGCCGGTAGGAACCTACCCCTGGGCATATCCACCTTTGCTCTCTTTGCCACATGGTTCGGAGCGGAAACGGTGCTCGGTGCTTCTTCCGTCATGGCTAAGGATGGGCTTTACGGAGTCATAGAGGACCCCTTTGGCGCAGCCCTGTGTTTGATTCTGGTGGGGCTTTTCTTTGCCAAACGCCTCTATCGGATGAACCTGCTGACCTTCGGAGACTTTTACAGGCTTTACTACGGAAGGAGGGTGGAGGTTCTGGCAAGCGTGATGCTGGTTATGTCCTACTTTGGGTGGATAGCCGCACAGATGGTAGCCATAGGCATAATAGCCCAGATATCCCTCGGTGTTCCCAAAGAATTGGGTCTTCTCATAGGTTTTGGTGTGGTGGTCCTTTACACCTTCATGGGCGGTATGTGGGCTGTGTCTTTGAACGATGCGGTCCAAACCTTGATGATAATCGTGGGTCTCTCCTTTGCCCTGTATGAGGTCTCCGAAGGCTTCAGCGGGCTAAAGCATGTGCTTTTGAGCCAACCACCCGAGTATTACAGGTTCTTTCCCGAGCTCAGCCTCAAGGACATACTCCTTTACATCTCCGCCTGGATGGTCATAGGTCTTGGCTCCATACCCCAACAGGATGTTTTTCAAAGGGTCATGTCCGCAAAGTCCGAAAGGGTGGCTGTGCTTTCAAGCATACTCGGTGGTTCTATGTATCTGAGCGTAGCCATGATACCTCTGGTCTTAGGCGTCTTCGCCCGTGTTTATCATCCAGAGCTCTTGGAAAAGGACACACAGCTCATGCTCCCCACACTCATACTGACCTACACCGGCACCCTAACCCAGGTGCTCTTTTTTGGCGCTCTCTTCTCGGCTATAATGAGCACCGCGAGCGGTGCGGTCTTGGCTTCTTCCGCAGTTTTGGCTGAAAACCTCATAAGACCCCTGTTTTCTGGCATGTCCGACAGGACTTTCCTTTGGCTGGTGCGTGCGTGCGTTGTGGTGGTGTCGCTTATTTCCCTCACCTTTGCCTTCATGGGTGAGTCCATATACGAGCTGGTGGCGAGCTCCTCCGCCCTTAGCCTTGTGTCCTTGTTTGTGCCCATGGTGGGTGCCCTGTTCTTCGGCGTAAGAGACTCAGCAAGAGCCATACTAAGCATACTCTCGGGCTTCCTTGTCTGGGTTGTTTTGGAGTATATCCTTCACAATGAGTTTGCCATGCTGGCGGGCTTTACCGCGAGCCTTTTCGTTTTCCTCATATACAGAAGAAGGACTCACCCTTTGTAGTGTCTGTAAGGAACGGGTATGTATTGCACCGACGGGACTTGAGAGCCCATGGGTTGGGGGTAAAGCTCCATCAAATTGTAGACTTCTTGGGGCACATCCGTTGAGACCCTCAAGCCCAGCTCTTTGAGATACTCCACCGTGAGCGGATAGTCATGCGTATACTTACCCCTTGCAAGCTCGTGGGCAATCCCTTTTGCCTTCTCGCTCTCCATTCCGTTGGTGGTCAAAAGCCATTCAAGGTAGGAGGTCATCTGGTCCATCGCCTTCTTAGCCACGTCTGCGAGTATGAGGGTCTGGTCGTCTATATCCTTAGGTTCTTTGAGCTCCAAGACCTTTAATATGGACGCAGCGGGCATTTGACCTATCTGAGGGTCAACGGGTCCTAACACGGCGTTGGGGTCCATGATTATCTCATCCGCGGACAGGGCTATGAGGGTCCCTCCCGACATGGCATAGTGGGGCACTATGACCCTGACGGGCGCGGGATGCTTTACCAAGGCGTTGGCTATCTGGGTGGCTGCGAGGGCGAGCCCACCGGGCGTGTGGACTATAAGGTCTATGGGCATGTCCGGCGGTGTCATCCTTATGGCTCTTAGGACCTGTTCCGAGTCCTCTATGGTGATAAAGCGGAACACGGGGATGCCAAAAAAACCCAAGCTCTCCTGACGATGGATAAGGGTGATGACCCTGCTCCTTCTTTTGTTCTCCAGAGTGGCTATCACCGCCTCCCTCGCCCTGCTTAGCATATACTTGCGCCAGATGGGAGAGAGGATGAAAAACAGGAGTAAAAACAACCAGAAGAAGTTCATTATGTAAGCAAAGGGGTTAACGTAAGGCTCCATCTTTTAACCTCTTCTTGAAGTGTTCTATGGTTAGCCTGAGACCTTCCTCTAAGGAAACCTTGGGTTCCCAACCCAAGAGCGTCTTGGCCTTGGTTATGTCTGGACATCTTATGGGTGGGTCATCCACGCGCGGCGGGAGGAACTCTATCCTTGATGAAGAGCGGGTGAGCTCTATGATTGCCTGTGCGAGCTCCAGAACGCTCATCTCGTGCGGGTTGCCCAGGTTTATAACCTGACCGCTGAGCCCATCCATCACGCTTGCCCTGTATATACCCTCCACCAGGTCATCTATGTAGCAAAAGCTTCTGGTCTGTCTACCATCTCCGTAGATGGTCAGGGGTTCGCCCTTGAGAGCCTGAGATATGAAGTTGGGGATGACCCTTCCGTCGTTCATCCTCATGCGTGGTCCGTAGGTGTTGAAGATGCGCAGGATTCGCACGTCCAGTTTGTGCTTCCTGTGATAAGCCATGCACATGGCTTCTGAAAAGCGCTTGGCTTCGTCGTAGACGCTCCTGGGTCCCACGGGGTTCACATAACCCCAGTAGTCTTCCGGTTGGGGATGGACTGACGGTGAGCCGTAGACCTCGGAGGTGGAGGCAAAGATGTATCTGGCTTTCTTTGCCTTGGCGAGTCCCAGTGTGTTGAGTGTCCCAAGAGAGTCCACCTTCATGGTGTGTATGGGGTGATTGAGGTAATCCACGGGCGATGCTGGACAGGCAAAGTGGAGGACCATATCCAGAGGACCATCAACGTATACGTAGTTGACCACGTTGTAGTGGATGAACTTAAAGCGCTCATGTCCCAGAAGGTGGGCTATGTTGTCCGGAGAGCCGGTGAGGAAGTTATCCATGCCGATGACCTCATGACCTTCCGCTATGAACCTGTCGCACAGGTGAGAGCCTATAAAACCCGCACAGCCTGTTATGAGAACTCGCATAGTCCTAATATTATAGCCTGTTGTATGGTAGGGCTCGGTGGGGATGTATTAATATAATGGCAATTATATTAACAACACGCTCCTCTCCTCTTGAAGTGTCATTTGACATATGACATCAATGGTGTATAATAGTATCAAAATAAGCATCAAGGAGGATGTCATGGATGATGTCAAGCTTAAAGCCAGCGAGTATGCCAGCCTGATGGGTCTTTCGCTGAACACGGTCAAGAACAGGATAAGGGCGGGCGTGCTCAGGGGTGCCAAGGAGGAGGACGGCGTATGGTATGTTTACCTGTCCCAAGAGGATTACGAACACCTTACCAACACGAAAAGGCAGAGGGAATCAAAGGAGCTTCAGATAAGGGAGACGGTGGAAAGGCTCAAGTCTTCTTTGGAGGGCAGTCTCATAGCCACCTACATTGAGCTACAGATAGCCAAGGACATGCAAAAAGAAGAGCTACTCCACGAGCTCTCCAGCCTTTATACCCTCCTGGCGGTAAAGGAGAAGGAGATAGAGTTCCTGAGGAAGGAAGTGGAGAAAACCCTGTCCGAGCTTACAAAGAAGGAGGAGGAGACAAAGAGGTTCTCCGATGAGATAAAACACTTGGAGAAGGAAAACAAGAGACTGGAGACGAGCCTAAGGGAAAAGGAGCTCCAGCTCTCTCAAAGGGAACTGGACTTTCAAAGAGCCATGCTGGAGAAGGATAGGGAGATACTCCAAAAAGACATGGAGATAGAGCGTCTCAAAAGCGGTCTTAGGTCTTAAACCCCAAGAAAAAGACCCCAGCAAAGGCACCCGAGACCATAGCCTTTCTGATAAGCCCCGTCACGAAGGCGTTAAAGCCCTCAAACATAGACTTAAAGAGGTCCAGAAAGGCTGACCAGTGTATATCTATTATGCCCTTACTCTTGAGCCAGAGCAGGGAAAGTATGTAAAGTCCCAAGAGCATCAGAAAGATGTTCAGAACTCTTCTAACCGCAAAGCCCACCACGAACCCAGCAAACCCCGCATAACCCAAGTCCGCCAAAAGGCTCTCCAAAGACATGTTTAACATTTTAAGCCAAATACTTGCTTACCTCCTGTTTCACCGACGGGTCTATGCCCAGTCTTCTGAGCTCTTCATCGTCCGCTTTCATAAACTCGTAAAGGTTGGAAAAGTTCCTGTATATGATGCCCTTCTTGACCTCCCCTATGCCCTTGACCATGTCCAGAACCTCCTTCAGTCCCTCCTTGAGCCTGAGCCTTCTGTTATAACTGAGCGCAAAGCGGTGGGCTTCGTCTCTTATGTTGCCGAACACCCTGTAGAGAGTGGGATAATCTCTGAGCCTTATTACCCGCCCATGCTCGTCTATGAGCTCCTCCTCCCTCTTTGCCAGGGCGAACACTCTGACGGGCAGGTTAAACCCATCCCTTACCCTCAGGGCTACGCTCAGCTGTCCCAGACCGCCGTCTATGAGCCACACATCGGGCATCTTCTCCTTGCCTTCTTTGAGCCTTCTTGCCCTCCTGGTAAGCACCTCCTCAAGGGAGGAGTAATCGTCCACTCCTTCCACCGTCCTTATCCTGTATCGCCTGTAAGATTTCTTATCCATAAAACCCCTATCCCATACCACGCAGGAGCCCACCGTGTAATCCCCGTGGAAATGGGATATGTCAAACCCTTCTATCCTCTCCGGTAGCGTAATACCCAAGACCCTGTTAAACTCTTCCCTGAGCGCCTCTTCATCGTATAGCAATCCCAGGTTTTCCTCCAAGAGACTTTTGAGCTCCGGCTTTACCTCACCCCTTATCTCCTTGATACCCCTTCTTCTGAGCCATTCCCTGACCTCTTGGTCCAGCTCTGCGTTGGTTATGAGGACGGACGGAGTCGGGTTATGGTAGTAAAAGCCGAGGATGAACTCCTGAAGGTCATCCTTCCTGTCCAGTATGAAGGTTTGCTTGTCCACCAGCTTGGAAGACCTTACGAGAAAAACACCCACAATCCTGCCCCATAGGTAAACTATATCCGCATGGTCCACCTCCAAGTTGGAGACCGCTTGCCCTCTGACGAGGTTCTCCAGGGCGCTTATCTGGTCCCTAAGGTAGGCACACTTCTCAAAAGCCATCTCCGACATATAAAGCTCTATCCTCTCGTAGAGCTTGGGAAGGATTCCCTCTACGCTTCCGGAAAGCAAAGACCTGACAGACTCTACCGCCAAGCTGTAATCTTCCCTTGATACCAGACCACAGCAAGGTCCACTGCAAAGACCCAGATGGTAATCCATGCAAGGCTCTTTCCTCATGGGCATAGGGTCGCAGGTTCTCAGCTTAAAGGCTTTGTGTATAAGCTTTTTTACCTTGCGAGCTTTACCCACGCTGAAAAAAGGTCCGAAGAGCTCCCCTTCATGCTGGGTTCCCCTTACCACCTTCACCGTAGGAAACTCATCCTTCGTTATGAGGAGCAAGGGATAGCCTCCTCCATGCTTGTGAAGGACGTTGTATTTGGGTTTGTGAAGCTGTATGAGGTCTATCTCTAAGGTGAGAGCCTCAAACTCGTTACGTGTCACTATCCAGTCCACGCCGTCAGACTCGGAGACTATGGCTCTTTCCTTTTCATCCTTGCTTGCGTTGTTTATGTGCTGTTGGACCCTCTCCTTTATGTTCTTAGCCTTTCCTACATACAGCACCCTGCCCCTTTTCTTGAAGAGGTAAACCCCGGGCTTTTCGGGTAGGTTTTTGACTTCCATAGAGTATAAAAATAGGCACGGGCGGACTCGAACCGCCGACCTTCGCCTTGTAAGGGCGACGCTCTCCCAACTGAGCTACGCGCCTTATTCGTAAAATTATAGCACTAAAACTCCGTGTGTATAAATTATAATTTTAACATGGAAGGTAAGGAGAGAAAGGAGGAGATACTCAGGCTCATACAGAGCGGGGTAAACAACGTAAAATCTCTGGCAAAACACTTCGGTGTTTCTCTGATGACCATATACAGGGACGTGCGCGAACTGGAGAAGGAGGGAAGGATTGTAAGGCGCCACGGGGAGCTCAGGATTAGGAGCGAGGAAGACCTGCCACAAGAACTGCGTGAATCCTGCGCCTTCTGTGGGAAGATGGTGGACAGGCGCCTCTCCTTCCTTTACATGACTGCCAAGGGCAGGAAGATAAAAGCCTGCTGTGCCCACTGCGGACTCCTACTCTACAACAGCATCAAGGATGATGAAATAACCTCATGCCTAACATCGGATTTTATAACGGGTAATCCCTTGAGTTGTTTCAGCGCCTATTACGTGGTGGGCACGTCCGCCATGCCCTGTTGTGCTCCTTCCGTGATAGCCTTTGCCAAAAGGGAGGATGCACAGAAGTTTGCCAAAGGCTTTGACGGCGCGGTGCTTAACTTTGAGGATGCGGTCAAGATGACACAGGAGCTTATGAAGAGGGGCGCGCCGGTGAGGTTCTCCCTTTGATGCTGGGTGTAGACATAGTGAGCAACGAGAGGATAAGGCATGCGGTGGAGAGGTTTGGGGAAAGGTTCCTAAACAGGGTTTACACCCAGAGGGAGCTCCAATACTGCAAGGGTCAGAGGTCCTTCTACGAGTGTCTTTCCGCCCGCTGGGCATGTAAGGAAGCGGTGCTGAAAGCCTTCTACCAAGAGTTCGGTGTGCTTCTGAAGTTCTCCCAGATAGAGGTCCTCGGAAACAGGGGGCGCCCGGCGGTGGTCAACCTTCTCATACCGGATACAAAGGAGCTCCTCAAGGGCAGGCGTATCATGGTTTCCCTGTCGCACGAGAGGGACTACTCGGTGGCTGTTGCCCTTATAGTCTAATCCGTCTCCAACTCTATGATATCACAATCCTCTTTTTCTATCACCAGTTGGCAGGTCAGCCTTCTGTTTTCCTCGTATTCTCCTATCCTCCAGAGGGTCTCTTCCTCCTGCTCGGAGGGTTCTGCCAGACATTCCAGACCCCTCTTTACGGTGCAGACACAGACTCCACACTGTCCGTCGGTGCATCCAAACTCCACACCCGCGGACTCTATCTCGTGGTGAAGCTCACCGAACCTAACACCCGCCGGTATGTCTAAGACCTTCTTGTTTACCTTAACCTTAGCCATGTAAACAAAGATAACACAAATACAGAACAAAGCCTATGAACTCGGTCATTAAAGGTAATTTCCGAGGAGGGGACCAAAGGACCTGAAAAAGAGCTCCACCGTATCTTTGTCCGGCTGTAGGCGGAGGATAAGTCTTCCTCCTTCACGACCTATCCGCACTCCATCCCCGATGGATTGGGGGAAGAACTTAAAGAGCTCGGCGCTTATGACCGACTCAAGACCCTCAAAGCGCTCCTGTATGGGAACCTCCTCGGTGGATACAACCATCTGGGCTTCATCCTTTGATGAGACTACACAAGCTCCGAGTTCTTCCAAGTAAGCCCTTATCTCATTAGAGAGGGGACCGGACACAAAGACCCTCCTTCCCTCCAAGGATGAGGACCACTGGGACTTTCCCCCGCCCTTTTCTATCACCTTTATATCCTGTATGACCATGCTGTCGTCCAAGCCCTTGCACATGTCGTAAACGCACAGAAGGGCGCACGAGACCGCCGTGAGGGCTTCCATCTCGTAGCCCGTCCTTGCGATACCGCTGACCAGAGCGAACACCTCCAGCCCATCTTCCCTAAGTCGGACATCCACCTCCGCATGTTCAAAGGTTAGGGGGTGGCAGAAGGGAAGAAGTTGGGGAGTCCTCTTGCATGCCATGATACCCGCCACCTTGCATGCGGAGAACACATCACCCTTTGGCACCCTTCCCTCCCTTATCCTTTCCACCGTCTGGGGTTTGAGGCTTATCCTTCCGTAAGCCCTCGCATACCTGAAGGTCTGGGGCTTTAGGCTCACATCAACGGTGCGCATGCTATAATTATAAATCGTGAAGATTGAGGAGTTTCTCAAGGCTCACTTTCTGTCCGTAGGTGATAACGCCAAGTTTCTTCTGGAAAGGCTGAACCTCTACGATGAGGAGCTTTTAAGGTTCTTAGAGTCCAGATACGGTGAGCCCGCCAAGATGTCCAAGTCCAAGGCCAACACGGTAGATCCCGAGGAAGCCATCCAAAGGTACGGAGCGGACACGGTAAGGCTTTACATCCTCTTTGCGGGTCCTGTGGAGAAGGATTTTGAGTGGACTGAAGAGGGTGTGGCGGGAGCTTACAGGTTCATAAGACGCCTGTGGAACTTCATAATGTCCAACCTGGATAGGATAAACTCCGCCCCACCGCTTCTGAAGGAGGAGCTAACACCGCAGGGCAGGGAGCTTAGAAGAAAAATCCACCAAACGCTCCAAAAGTATGAAGAGGACATGCAATCCCTTTCCTTCAACACCGCCATAGCCAAGATAATGGAGCTACTCAACCACATGCAGGATTTTAGACCATCCTCCGAGCAAGACTGGGCGGTCCTCAAAGAAGGCATAACCGTAATCCTTTTCATGCTCTATCCCATCACACCCCATGTGTGCGAAGAGCTCTGGCATGCTATGGGCAACAGGGAGCTTATGATAAGGTCTTCTTTCCCCACCGTGGATGAAAGCGCCCTCAGTGTGGAGGAGATAGAGATACCCGTCCAGATAAACGGAAGGCTCAGGGCAACTATCAGGGTAGGCGCACACGCGAACGAGGAGGAGGTAAAGTCAAAGGCTTTGGCAAACGAAAAGGTAAGACAGCACTTAGATGGCAAGCGGATAAAGAAGGTTGTATATGTCAAAGGAAGGCTCATAAACCTGGTGGTAGAGTAGACAAACCATGCTCAACGAAAATGTCTTTATTGCCCTTCTGCACTACCCAGCCATGAACAGGGAGGGAAGGCTCATAATCACATCTTTTACCACCATGGATTTACACGACATAGCCAGACCCGCAAGGGCTTACGAGATAAACACCTACTACATAGTCCAGCCGGTGGACGGTCAACGCATGATAATACAGAAGCAGGTAGACTACTGGATGTCGGAGGAGGGCAAGAGAACCAATCCCACGAGGAGCGAGGTAGTCCAGCTTGTAAGGCTCGCATACACCTTTGAGGAGGTCTTGGAGGACATAGAGCAAAGGAGGGGAAGAAAACCCGTAGTCGTAGGCACGGACGCACGCACCTATCCCAACACGGTAAATTACAGATGGCTTTCGGAGGAGATACACAAAAGAGAAAGGGACTTTCTCATCGTCTTTGGAACG